>Ga0066639_10000748_pt1 | contig 28762 bp, 28 predicted proteins | sample CryGeyCG2114_010_2_FD_59504 | JGI IMG/M metagenome (GOLD analysis project Ga0066639, IMG submission 59504) | Groundwater microbial communities from aquifer - Crystal Geyser CG10_big_fil_rev_8/21/14_0.10 | ecosystem: Environmental > Aquatic > Deep subsurface > Groundwater | place: USA: Utah...
ATTAGCGATTAGCGATTAGCGATTAGCGATTAGCGATTAGCGATTAGCGATTAGCGATTAATTAAGCTCATTTATTTAATAGTCCCCCTAGAGTTTGCCAAATGGGTCTCAAGTGATCTTGCTTACGCATAGACGCATAGACGCATAGACGCATAGACGCATAGCGGGGGGCAAGAGAAGAGTTGCTATAGGGACCAGGAATGGGGCCCTACCAAAGCGCCCCAGGCTTTAAAATACTTTCCCGGCCTTAGGTTAGATTTCTCTCAAGTTTGTCGCGAAATGGGACGAAAAGAGAGTGAGTCCTTATGTCGTTAAAAAACGAAGCAATTAGGGTTAATCCTTTGGATTGCTAGCAAAAGTGACGGGGAACTAGAGATTGAGCTCTTGGGTTGTTAACAAAAGTGACAGTGAATAAGGGCTAAGCTCTTAAGTTGTTAAAAAAACGGCGAGAGCGTTTTTGTTATTGCTAAAAAACGAGGAGAGCGTCCTTGTGACTACTAAAAAAACGGGGAAATGCAGAATGAGTCCTTCCAATATTAAACTCTCTCTAATGCAAACAAAGCTTGTTCTCCATAGTTTTTTAACACTCCTCATCTTATGCACATCACAGACCAACTCTTTTGCGCAGGAGGTAGATCTCACTAATCTATTTGGAAAAAATGAATGCATTGGTCACCAGGATGACCCCACTTGTATTAACGAAATCTATCAATGCACTGAGCGGCAAAAAGATTACCGAGAGGCCTTAAGCAAAAAAGCGAAGGCTTGCCAAAACCAAGGTAATTGCGAAGCGACTATTCAGAAGTGTGGTGTAGAAATGCAAAAAGCCACAGACCTGTCAAAAATATCTCAAAACATTCTCACCGGCAAAAGCTCCTACTGCACTCGTGTGATGGTGGCTCAAAATGGTGATGAAATGAAGGAAATGCGAAGTGATGCAGATAAAGAGTCTAAAGATCTATCTAAAGAATTAGATGATCTAAGAAAAGAGATCATCGAAAAGCAGCAAGAGGCTGCAGAGCAGGCCAATAAACTCCAAGAAAATGCCGCTGATTTATTTGATGAGTCCGAATCCATTATGGAAGATGCTGAGATGGAGGAGCTCAATCGAGTCAAAGAGTTTCAAGATCAAACCCGTCAGTTAGCAGATAAAATCAAACAAAACAAACGTCAGATTGAAGTGAACTTGAGCACTGGCCTAGAGAGCGAGCGACAAGAGTACAGCAAAGCCGTTCAGCAGGCCATGGTCAGCTGTCTGTCAGAGGCCAAGCAGAAAGCCGATGTTTTAGAGGCAGAGGTGAAGGCTGATATTGCCAACAAAAGATACGCTGTGAAGGGAAGCCTCAATGAGCTCTCCCAGAGTACGAATCGTGGGGATGCGCGCGGTCGTCGAAACTATGAAGTGAATTTGCGTTATGGCGAATGCATGAAAGAGCAAGAGAAGTACGTTCTCAAATTTGCCAAAGAACAGTATCAAATGCGCCTCGATAATTTGAAAAAAAGGTCTGAGCATTTAAAACAAGATAATCAGGAGATACAAACGCAATTGGATGAGCTTGCCAAAAACACTCAAGCCATTTCTGATTTGATGAAGAGAAAAGCTAGTCGTCAGGCGAAATTGAAATTTGAAAAAGCCCTCAATGCCCTGAATAAGGCCTCCCAGGCAGAGCAAGCATCGGCGGCCCTCAACCAGCAAATGAACCTCACCTTAAACCGCTTGCAAGCAGAGCAACAACAGCAAGAAATGATCCGTAACTCATTGCCCATGGGGCCCTTTAACAAGGGTGATTACGAACGCTACAACGATGCCTTGGGGGCCTTTCAAGAAATCGAAAGCTTAAAAGAAGCCTATGGGCCCTGTTGTGCTGCCTATCATACTCCGGGTCTTTGCGAAGGTCGTTCGTCAGGCCCACCTTCAAGTCGGGGTACCGCTAGTCGTCCAGTGTCGGGCCGGCCGACCGTGCTACCAAGTCAGGCGCCGCCTGCCATGCGACCTGTGCCCTCCCATAAAACCGGCCGCTAATACATTGGCACTAATAGCCCACCCCAGCTCATAACAAATTGCATCATTCCTCGCACTCTCAAGGGGGTGGGGGTAAACTCATTCCTTTGAAAAGACTCATTTTTTCTAAGGACACACAAGCATGACTATCCGTCGATTCATCACCTTAGGTTTGGCATCCATTTTTGTCGGAATTTTAGCCGTAGGGATTTTAGTTCTCTATATCTCTTCCTCACTTCCGCAAATGATCACTGTAGAAGATTATAAGCCTCTGCTTGTTACAAATGTGTATGCAAAAGGGGGAGAGAAAATCGGTGAGTTCTTCCGTGAGCGAAGAATCATTGCTCCACGAGAAGAGATTCCAGATCTGTTAATCAAATCTTTTATGGCCGCAGAAGATGCCACCTTCTATGAACATCAGGGCATCAACTTCTTGGCGATCTTTAGAGCCTTTATTGCCAACCTGCGTGCGGGAAGAACGGTGCAGGGAGGGTCCACTATCACACAGCAGGTGGCAAAATCTTTACTGTTGAGTCCTGAGAGAACTTACATTCGTAAAATCAGAGAAGTGCTTTTAGCATATCAAATGGAAGCCCATCTCACGAAAGATCAAATTATTTATTTATATTTAAATCAAATCTATCTTGGACAAGGAGCCTATGGAGTTGCTGCTGCCACAGAAACCTATTTTAGAAAAAAGCTGAAGGATTTAACATTGCCGGAAATGGCTATCCTAGCAGGCTTACCTCAAGCTCCTAGTCGCTACACTCCTGTGCATAACCCAAGCCGAGCGAAGGAACGCCAGCGCTATGTGCTGTCTCGTATGGCAGAGGAAAACTTTATCACAGCCGACGAAGCTAAAGTCGCCATGGACACTCCTGTGGTGGTTTACACAAGAGAAGACTTTCGCGACAAAGCTCCCTACTTTCTTGAAACTATTCGTCAGCACTTGGTTCAGGTTTTGGGTGAGAAGGCGCTTTTAGATGAAGGCTTAAGAATTTACTCTTCTTTGGATTATAAAAAACAAATGGCTGCGCAGGATGCCCTAAGAGAAGGATTGCGAAGTTTAGATAAGCGACAGGGTTACCGTGGGCCCCTCAAAAACCTTTCAGACACAACGGAGATTGCTCAGTTACTTGTAGAAACTAGAGACAATTTATTTGATGATTATCTACCTATGAAGACCATCCGCCCCGATGGTGTGGCTATTCCTGAAAGGGAGCCCTTAAACTTAACTCCAAAACCTAATGGCCCCAATTTACCGGAGTACGCTCCCCCTGGAACTTATACAAAGGGCGTTGTCACAAAAATTGATGATGAGTGGGGGCTTGTGACTGTTCGCTTTGCCGAAGCCCAGGGCCTTATTGATTTGGAAACCATGAAGTGGGCTCGTAAACCTAATCCCAATGTGATGTCACGTTATGATGAGATCACTAAACCTTCTGTCGCTTTAAAAGTTGGGGACGAAATCGAGTTAAAAGTACTTGCTGAAAAATTTAAATCAGAGCGCATTGGCAAGATGATTCAAGAAAGTCGTAAAAAGAATAAAAAGTATCAACCAGAGGGTTTACCTGATTTTAAAGCCTTTGCGGGGGTGCAGTTGGAGCAAGCGCCCCTTGTAGAGGCGGCCCTACTTTCTTTTGATTTAGATACCCAAGATATTTTAGCAATGGTCGGCGGTTATGATTTTCAAACCAGTGAGTTTAATCGCTCTATACAAGCGGTGAGGCAAACAGGTTCTGCTTTTAAACCCATTGTCTACACGGCGGCCTTAGACAAAGGCTTTACTCCTGCTAGTGTTATTATTGATGCTCCTTTGGTTTTTCAAGAGGAGGGGCAAGTAGAGGAAAATCAAGATTTGTCTGGTGAGCGTACAGATATTAAAAAATGGAAGCCATCCAACTATTCAGAAAAATTCACAGGCGAAATTTTATTTCGAAATGCTTTGATCAAGTCACTTAATGTCCCCACTGTTAAAATTCTTGAAAAAATTGGAGTGTCCACGGCGGCAAGCTATGCCAAGCGTCTTGGTATTTTTAGTCCATTAAATATGGATTTGAGTTTGGGCTTAGGTTCAAGCAGTGTCACTTTGTATGAAATCACAAAGGTCTATGCCAATATTGCTCGTTTGGGAAAGCGTATTCGCCCTGTATTTATCAGAAAAGTAGAAGACCAAGCTGGCCAAGCTCTTTTAGAAAATGTCTCTTTGGATGATCGATTTAAAGAGTCCATGGAGCCCATTGAAACAGAGTTTGAAGAGCAACGCTTAAACTTTTTATCGCTACAACAACCAAGTGTTCAAGATCCTAATGCAGCTCCGGCCGAACAAACGCCACCAGCTGCTGTGAAGCAATATCCTTTCTACAGCAATGATCCCGAGCAACTCATTTCACCTCAAACAGCCTTCTTGATGACTAGTATTTTGAAGGGTGTTGTGGAAGAGGGTACGGGTCGTCGAGCGCGGGCGCTTGATCGTATTTCCGCAGGTAAAACAGGTACCACCAATGGTTATTATGATGCTTGGTATATGGGCTTCACTCCACAGATCATGACCGGTGTATGGGTGGGTTCTGATAAAGAAAGAACCTTAGGTCGAGGGGAAACAGGGGCATCCGCGGCTCTACCGATTTGGATTGATTACATGAAGGCCGCCCACGCTGATGTGCCAGAAAAAAACTTTCCAGTGCCGCCTGATATCGTTTTTGTAAGTATTGATAATGAAAACGGGCACTTGGCTTCGGTTAGCTCTAAGGCTGTAGTAAAGCAGCCGTTTTTAGAGGGAACAGAACCTAAAAGTAATGTTGAAGAAACAAAGTCCACAGAGGAAAACTTTTACAAAGAGGATCTCTCTGAATGAGCGACATTCACCTTTGGGGTGTTAAGCAGAATAATTTAAAAAATATTGATATCAGAATACCCCTTGGTTCATTCACGGTGATCTGTGGCCCCAGTGGCTCGGGAAAAAGCTCCTTAGCTTTTGAAACCCTCTATGCCGAGGGACAAAGGCGTTACATTGAAAGCCTCTCTAACTATGCGCGACAGTTTCTTAATAAAGCCCCTAAGCCTGACATTGAGGGTATTGAAAATATTCCCCCGGCTATCGCCATTGAACAAAAAAACTATGTAAAAACCAGTCGTTCTACAGTTGGTACACACACAGAGATCATTGATTACCTTCGGCTCTTGTTTGAGAAGATTGGAATACCCCACTGTCCTAATTGCAAAATCCCCATCGAAAAAAATTCGGTGACGGACTGTACGGATCGCGTGGTTGAAGCTTGGTCTGATAAAAAAGGCTATGTTTTGGCGCCAGTCACTCAAAAAGCCCGAGTATTGGATGGTAAAAAGTTAGTGGAGCTTTTAATTAAAGAAGGGTTTTTGCGCATTTATCATAAAAAAGAGGTGATAGATGTGGCGCCAAAAATGAAGCTGCCTAAAACTGATTTTTATATTGTTGTGGATCGCCTTTCGTTTTCTGTGGATGATCGAGGTCGCTTGGCTGACTCTATTTCTCAAGCCTACTCTACAAGTCAAAATCTCAATCAAGGTTTTACTGGTGGTAAGGTGAAGCTTCTCAGCACAGATGGCGATGAACTTAATTTTAGTGAAGACAACGAATGTTCTCAGTGTGGCTTTTCTATTCCACCGGTATCTGCACAGCTCTTGAACTTCTCTAACCCGGTTGGGGCCTGTCGTACCTGTAGTGGGTTTGGTAATGTGCTTCGTATTGACGAGGCCAAGGTGGTTCCGGACCCCACCTTGAGCATTGCCCAAGGTGCCATTGAGCCCTTTACCATGCCCAGCGCGAAAGAAGATAAAAGAGAACTTCTGCAGTATTGCAAAAAGCATAAAGTGGATGTGAATAAAGCTTGGTCTGATCTTCCACAGCCACAGAGAGATGCGATATGGAGTGGCACAAAGGATTTTTTTGGTGTGGAGGGTTTATTTGAATACCTTGAGACCAAAAAATATAAAATGCATGTGCGCGTTTTTTTAGCACGTTACAAAACTCCTTTTACCTGTGAAACCTGTCATGGCACGCGCCTGCGGCCAGAGGCTGAAGCTATTGTCATTAATGGAAAATCGATCACAGATGTATCCACTCTCACCATAGAGGATTTGTCAGATTTTTTAAAAAATATCAAACTAACTGTGAGTCAGCAAAAAATTTCCTCGGAAGCTCTTAAACAACTTATTAACCGCCTAGGATTTTTAATTGAAGTGGGTGTTGAGTACTTAACAGTGGATCGTCCTACAAGAACACTCTCTGGCGGAGAGTACCAGCGTATTCAGTTGGCCAACCAATTGGGAATGGTGCTGTCTCAGACTTTATATGTGCTTGATGAACCAACAGTAGGTTTACATCCTAGAGATAATGATCGTTTGATCGGTATTTTAAAAAAGCTCAACGAAATTGGAAACACCTTAGTGGTTGTGGAACACGATGCCGATGTGATTCGAAACTCCACTCATGTGATAGAGATGGGGCCGGGCTCTGGCCATTTGGGTGGAGAGGTCGTGTACTCAGGCACCACTGAAAACTTTTATGAGTCTAAGGACTCGAACACTGTTCCTTATTTACGAGCTGAAAAAAAATGGATTCAAAAAATTTCTGATAGAAACACAGACATACAAAATTATAAATATGTTTTAGAGTTAGAGGGCGCCACTGGACACAACCTTAAGAATGTAAATCTTAAAATACCTTTGAGGCGTTTGGTAGCTATCACAGGCGTGAGCGGTTCTGGTAAGTCCACATTGATCACACAAACTCTCTATCCTGCTTTGGCACGCACATTAGGCATAGAGTTTGGACCTAATCAGCCATATAAAAGATTGTTTGGTGTTGAGCATTTAAAAAATGTCATTTTTATAGATCAAAAACCCATTAGTCGAAGTGCGCGTAGTAATCCTATTACTTATCTTAAAATATACACGGCCATCAGAGAAATTATGGCTTCCACGGAGGACGCAAAACTAAGGGGCTTTGGCCCAGGGATTTTTAGTTTAAATGTTGAAGGCGGCCGATGCCCTGCCTGTAAAGGTGAGGGCGTTGAAGTGATTGACATGCTCTTTATGGACGATGTGCGACTCACTTGTGATGTGTGTGATGGCAAGAGATTTCAAAAAGAAGTTCTGGATGTTCAGTACCGTGGAAAAAATATTGATGAAATTTTAAATATGACAGTCTCTGAAGCTATGACTTTTTTTATTCCCCACCCTGCTATCCGACAGTCATTGCACATTTTGCGTGAGGTGGGTTTAGATTACATACGCTTAGGGCAACCCACATCAACTTTGAGTGGTGGAGAATCACAACGTTTAAAAATAGCGAGAGAGCTTATGTCTTCGGACCAAAGGGAGACCCTGTACATACTTGACGAACCCACAACGGGTCTTCATTTTCGAGAGATTGAGTTGTTGATGAATATTTTGAACAAATTGATTGAGGCGGGGAGCTCTGTTGTGGTGATTGAACATAATTTAGAGGTGATTAAATCTTGCGATTATGCCATTGATATGGGGCCTGAGGGTGGTGAAAAGGGTGGAAAGATTCTTTTTACCGGAACGCCAAAAGCTCTAGCTGAGTATCTTAAAAGTTATACAGGAAAATACTTAAGACCATTTTTTAATTTACCAACAAAGCCAAAAGGCAGATCCAAGAGGAGTGTCACGGTTTGAGCGATTTAAAAAAGCTTTATCCATACATCAAGCCACATTTTAAAACTTTAACTCTCATTATTCTACTTGGTTTTGTGATGAGTGGGGCGGCAGTTGCAACGGCACCTTTGGCAAAACTTCTATTTGGAGAAGTGTTTGAAAATAAAAATGCTTCGTTAATGTATGTAGTGCCACTTTCATTCGTAGGAATTTATTTTATCAATGGCATAGCAAGATTTTTTCACATGTACCTTTTGAAGTTCACAGGGGAGCAGATAGTTGCTGATATTCGCAGTGATCTTCAAAGAAAATTTATGACTTTAAACTTAGGTTTTCATGGTCGCTACGAAGCTGGATCTGGCGGTCTTTTGAGTCGTATATTGAACGATATGGTGGTTCTACAGTGGGGCTTAAATATACTTGTGGATTGTATACGTGAGCCAGTGACTGTCTTGGGCCTCTTGGCTTACATGTTTTATCTTAATTGGAAATTGACGGCGTTCACTCTTATTGTTGCCCCAGTGATTATAATTACATTAAAGCAATTAGCCAAAAGCATTCGTAAGTACTCCTATAAACAGCAGGAATCTATGGAGGTTCTTACCTCAAACTTGAAAGAAACATTAGATGGAGTGCGTATCATACAATCTTTTAGTTTAGAGAATGAGATGGTCCGTCGATTAAAGGTTGTTTTGGCAGATTATTTAGGTCATCGATCTAAGATTATTGCGCGCGAAGAGGCCGCAGGGCCAATTTCAGAGTTTGCTGGTGCTTTGGTTTTTTCTGCTATTTGTATTTATATTGCTAACCAAATTATTGGTGGCCAGTCCACCCTAGCTGAGTTTCTAGCTTTTCTTGTAGCCCTTGCTCAATTTCAACCTCCTATTAAAAAGCTTCAAGATGCTCATATACGCTTACAGCAAACAGTGGCTGCGACGAGTCGCCTCTTCCAAATTTTAGAAGATCATAACGAAGTACCTCAGACTAAAAGTTGTCAAATGTTTCCAACCCATTGGGATTCTGTAAAATTTGAAAATGTATCATTTAAGTATGATGACGAGCGAATGATTTTGAATCACATTAGCTTAGAGGTTAAAAAGGGGGAAGTTGTAGCCTTGGTTGGCGAAAGTGGTTCTGGCAAATCCACTCTCGTAAATCTTCTGGGGCGATTTTTTGAACCAACCGAAGGAAAGATTAAAATTGGTGATACTTCCGTAGATGAGATTCAGCTGGATGAACTTCGCAAGAACATTGCTCTGGTTTCTCAGGAGGTATTTCTTTTTAATGATACAGTTCGTTTTAATATTCAATCGGGTGACCTTACTAAAAATATATCTGCAGATGATGTAGCTAAAACAGCCAACGCCTATGATTTTATTCAGTCGATGCCACAAGGGATGGACACAAAAATTGGAGATCGAGGCTCTCGTGCCTCAGGAGGCGAGAAGCAGCGCCTAAGTATAGCTAGAGCTCTTTATAAGGATGCGCCCATTTTGATTTTAGATGAAGCCACCAGCGCTCTGGATTCTGCCTCTGAGGTAGAGGTACAAAAAGGTTTGGATCGTCTCATGAAGGGTCGAACCGTTTTTGTTATTGCCCATCGCTTATCCACTGTGATTCATGCCGATCGTATTTTGGTATTAAAAAACGGTAAGGTTATTGAAGAGGGTCGACACGATGATCTACTCACAAAGAACGGAGCCTATGCTCACTTTTTCAAGCTCCAAACCCTAAGATAACTCGACCTCGGTCTCTATAAGCTTTCCTTTTGTCTAGTCCAGTCAATTTGTAGAGAAAATTGACGATAAGTTCTTAGACAGTTAACGGAGGGAAGTCATATGGTGAATTGGGATGAGTTCGAACATTTGCATGTGATTAGAAAGCTTAAGCAAATCCTCAACACTTGGTGGAATATAGATATTATCTTCACCGATGATCGAGGAAAGGTGAGGGGCTATTTCAAAGAAAAAACAAAGTTAGTTAATCCAGCCACTGAACAACTTTTAAACAAAGATGCCTCCATCGATAATCTTGCAGAAGTTGTTAACAATGCGGTGAATGAGCTAAAGCAGTCTGGCAATCGTTATTCCATGAGAAAGTGGGATATGGCTGGTTTTGATATAGGTATATTCCCCATTGTTATTGAAAATGATTTTGTTGGATCTGTTGTGGCTCTTGGATTTTTTAAAGATCCAGCCACCGATGGCCTTTTAGCAGAGCTTCGAGAGCGCATGGCCGCCTTTGGTGTGCAGGGTGATAAAATTCAAAGAGCCTTATCACTGACTAAGTTTTTAGATGATAATGAAAAATCACACTTTCTACAGTTGGTAGATCTAGTGGCAGAAGAGATAGTGACTCTGCACTTAGAAATTTCAAAGCGAGAAGAGCGTATCAGTGAGCTCAATAAAGAGTTAGGCAGTCGTTACAAGTACGATAACATGATTGGTAAGTCTAAGCCCATGCAGCAGCTTTATGCTCTAATGGATAAAATTAAGAGCGCAGAGAGTACGGTCTTAATTCAGGGTGAAAATGGTACTGGTAAAGAGTTGATAGCCAAGTCCATTCACTATAACTCCTCTCGCAAAGACAAGGCCTTTGTGATTCAAAACTGCTCTGCGTTTAACGATAACCTTTTGGAGTCTGAGCTATTTGGTCATATCAAGGGTTCGTTTACAGGAGCCATTCGCGATAAAAAAGGTCTTTTTGAACTCGCAGATAAAGGAACTTTCTTTTTAGATGAAATTGGCGACACATCACCGACTATGCAGGTGAAACTTCTTCGTGTGCTTCAAGAGGGTACTTTTATACCAGTTGGTGCGGTTGAGTCTCGCAGGGCAGATGTACGAATTATAGCTGCAACAAATCGTGATTTAAAAGAAATGGTGGAACAGGGTACGTTCAGAGAAGACTTGTACTATCGTTTGAATGTGATCAATATTCATGTGCCACCATTAAGAGATAGAAAAGAAGATATTCCTTTATTGATTGATTACTTTTTAGATCGATCCACTAAAAGCAGTGGAACAGCTAAAAAGATCATTACAAAACAAGCTCTAGAGAAGCTCTACGATTACTCTTGGCCTGGAAATATCCGTGAATTACAAAATGAAATTGAACGCTTAATTGTTCTTGCTGGGGACGATCAAAAGATCACCGGAGATATTCTTTCTGGCCGAGTCATCGAGGACGCAAATAAGGGCCGTGTTCAGGGGGCTCGTATCCATGGAAAGCTAAAAGATGCTCTTGAGGAGCTAGAAAGAGAGATGATCCGCGAAGGACTTCGTCGTACGGGCTGGAATAAGTCTCGTTTGGCCAAGGAGTTGGGGATTAGCCGTGCTGGTCTTATTATGAAGGTTGAAAAGTATGGGCTTGATAAGAGGCGCTTAGCTCGAGGCTAGCCCTAAAAAGTTTTCAAAGCCTGTCAAAAACAACGTCAAAGGGGTGAGTGAATAACTGACCCCTTTTTGCTAAAATTTCACTGACAAACTATCTTAAAATTTTTTTGTTCCTCTTCTGAAGTTCCTGTGGGACTACATTCCTACATCTGGAGCTCATTGGGAGGGGAATGACGTCTCATACGTTTATATTTAAAATTTCAAAAGTGATTGAAAAAAAGTGGAATGTTTCTTTTGCTTTGATACCCAATGATGAATCCATCATTCATGAGGCCTCATTTCAGCAGCACTTAGAAACAGCTCGTAGAAATAGAAATGCCCAAATTATTTATTCAGGAAATGATGTTTTATTATCGATTGTCAGCGAAGAGAAGTTGTTGGGTGTTGTTATCCTTTTTGGCGGCTACAAAATTGAAAACAGCCACCTGAATAAATTGAGTCACTTTTTAAATCACTGGCTTTTCTCTCATGCCGTAGCCGATGTGCTAGAGTCCGTTTACAAAAGCTTTAGAGAAGAGTGGGATGAAGAAGTTCAAAAGGATAACGTGATCTACCTCTCCGACTACTTTTCCCAAGCCAAAAGAAAAATCAGCCAATCTGTGGTTGAAGATAGTTGGGGCCCTGTTCTTATTCATTCTATGGATAGTGAAACCATAAAAAAGGTAGCTGTAGATTTGTTTTGTGAGTCCGCCGCCAATGGCCTGGTCCCTTGGTCAGCTCTTGATCATGAGGCCCTTTATACAACTGGAGATATTACTGAGCTGGGCAATATTATGCTATTTGTAGAGGATATTTCTGATCTTACAGAGGCTCATATACAATTGCTGGATCAATATTTGAGCTTACCTTTAAAAGAAGAGAGCCCTAAAATCATTGTGGGTTCTCGCCGGCCATTACACTATTTGAGTGGGCTCCAAAAATTTCCCGAGGGATTGGCTCATAAGCTCAGCACCTATTAGTGCCTGCTTGCCAATAATAAAAAAACCTGTCAGCCTTTAGCTATGGCACAAGAGTTCGCAGTCCAACCCGAGTTGCAAGAATGCACGGGGCAAAAAGATCTTAATATTATTCAGCTTGCAGGAGATGCCTCCAATAGAAGGTATTATCGCGTGATGGGTGGCGAAAAATCCTGGGTTTTGATGGTCTGGGATCCTTTTGAAGATAATGGAAAATACCCTTTTTTGAGCGTTTTACGTCATTTTGAAAAAAACGATATTCATGTGCCTGAAGTCGTGGGGCTTTGGCCACAAAAAGGATGGGTCTTATTAGAAGACCTCGGTGACTTAACTCTAGAAAGAAAATTTTGGGAGTCACAGGATCAGAGCAATGTTCTTCCATTTTATGAAAAAGCTATTGATGAGCTCATTAAAATTCATTATGTGGCCAGCGCAAACAAATCTCCCTGTACAGCTTTTGAAAATTCTTTTGATGTGGAAAAACTTTTATGGGAGCTTAACTACGGCAAGTCCCACCTGCTAGAGAAAATGAATGGCATAAAGTTTAGTGATATTGAAAACAAAGAGATTGAAAAGGTATTTTTGGATATCTGTAAAATTCTTCACCAACAGCCAAAATATATTTGTCATAGGGATTATCACTCAAGAAATTTAATGCTCAAATTAGATAAAATGCGCGTGATCGACTTTCAAGATGCACGTATGGGGCCTATTCATTATGATTTAGTCAGTCTTCTAAAAGACTCTTACATAGACCTGGATAAAAAGTATGCAGATCAGTTGCTGGAGTACTACTTTGACCAAAGAAAACGCTACTCTGCAGCTCCAATCCCGCGTGCCGAGTTTGATGAGGTTTATGAAATTCAGAGTATCCAAAGATGTTTTAAGGCCTGCGGTAGTTTTTCTAGTTTTTTTAATACAAGAGAAGATAAAAGGTATTTAAAATACATTGGCCCTACTTTAAAGCGAGTTAAAAAAAGCTTAAGCCTTTTTCCAAAGTACAAAGTTTTTTTTGAAATCTTAGAACAACATGATGTTTTGAATAGGGATTATAACACCCTATGAAGGGTTTTATTCTCTCCGCAGGTTTGGGCACTCGCTTACGCCCTTTGACATATGAAGTTCCAAAGCCAGGTGTTGAGTTTTGTAATATACCTCTAGTAAAATGGGCCGAAGCTCTTTTAAAGCCATTACCAATTGAAGAGCTTGTTTTTAATCTTCACCATAAGCCTGAAGTACTAAAGGCTGTTATTGAAAAAACTTTTTCTAATTCACGGCCTACACTATCTTACTCTCTTGAGGTTCCAAATATTTTGGGTAGTGGTGGTGCGTATTGGGGAGCTCGCCAATATTTCCAATCAGAAGATTTTTTAATTTCTGTAAATGGCGACAATGTGCTCATACCAGAAAAAGCTGATCTATTAAAAAATCTTGTGGATTTTCATCAACAGACCCAAAGCTTGGCCACTCTTTTGGGAACCCCAGATGCTCGTGCGGGGAAAGAGTTTAATGCTCTTTGGGTGAATGAGAAAAATCAATTACTATCGGTTGCCAAAGAAGGGGCAGGTCGCCCTCTGCACTTTACAGGAGTGATGGTGCTCTCTAAGAAGCTTTTTTCCTATTTACCAGAAGGGGTATCGAATATTTTTCAAGAGGCATTACTCCCGGCTCTTCAGCAAGGAGAAACAATTTCTGTGATGGAGGCGCCGGTCACTTGGTATGAAACGGGAGACTACCAAAACTTTCTTTTTGCTACTGAGGATTTTCAAAAAAAGCTGTCTTCAGATTTAGCGCAGAATGAATTTGTAAAAAGCCTATATAAAAGTTTTTTAAATCTAGACCACACTCAACTTTTTAAAAAAAGTGGCAGCGCAAATGTGTTCAGTCTCTCGGAAATACCAAGGGACACAAAACTGGAAGGCACTGTGGTGCTTGGCTCCCATGTGCAGGTTGGCGCCGATTGCCAGATCAGTGAGAGTACCATCTTGAGTGGTTCTCATTTAGACAATCATAGTCGCTATAAGCAGACCATTTTTAAAAATTAAATAACCTAGAACTTTATTTTTTTGCTTAAATCTGCACTTGGCTTAGTTTGCCTAACAGCGCTGGCTTATTTGCACCTGTGGTTTTGGGTAAATGGGCAGGTATTTTCCATAGGCGACAGGCTGCCATAAGAGCAAAGGCGGCACCTTCAATGCTTTCTGCGGGCCAACCAAGATCCATACATTTTAGAACTTGGATGTTTGGTAGGTGATAACGAAGACGAAAAACAAGTTCATTATTTTTAGCGCCGCCCCCACAAAGAACAATGGTCTTTGGAAGTTTAGGGAGGAGGCTTTTGTAAGACTTGGTAATAGATTGAGCCACAAACTCTGTTAGTGTGGCCATCTGGTCTTTTTTGTTTAACTTTGTCAGTGAAGATCTCACTTTATCTAAAAACACTTCACCAAACTCTTCACGTCCACAGCTTTTTGGTGGTTTTTGTCGAAAGTAAGGATGCTTTAGCCATTTTTCTACAAGATCCATATGAATAATTCCTTGGGCTGCGATGGCTCCATCCTTATCGAAACTCAATTTCTTGCGAGTGATTTCTTGTAAGCGTAAGTCCATGGGCATATTTGCTGGCCCAGTATCAAAGGAGAAGCTTTTTTTACGATCAAAAAAGCTCATATTACTAATCCCGCCCAAGTTATGAACAGCAAAGGGGTAGCCTAAGTGAGAAAACGCCACTTGGTGAAAGAAGGTGGCCAGAGGAGCGCCCTGCCCCCCAAGGGCAATGTCTGCGGCTCGAAAATCGCTAACGACGGGAACAGTCATCACCTCTGAAAGAAAACTGGATTCTCCAATTTGTAAGGTGCTTTTGCCGCCTTTATGAAAAACAGTTTGTCCATGGAGACCCACAAGGTTGAATTTCCATTTTTTTCGATTTTTGATTTTTTTTAAGCTGTTGGCGTAAAAAAGGCCTAGTTCATAGTTAGTTTCTGCCAACTCATAAGTTAAAGCTTTGTTTTGAGCACAGCGCTGGAGCTTTTTTCTAAGCTTGGGAGAAAAGTTCACATGAGAGTGGTCGAGATATTTTATTTTTAAAGGTTTTTTTTGAATTTCGCAAAGTACAAAGTCAGCACCATCCATGCTGGTGCCGCTCATGATACCTACACACTTGAGTTTATTAAATGTTTTCATGACTTAAATGCTAACTTTGATGGTAAACAAATGTCCACCTTTTAGCTCACTTGATCAACCACTCCCACGATCACTGAATTCACAGGAGCCATTTTTTCTTGCCATATTTGACGGCAGCCATTGCCCTCACGACAAATAATGACAGTATCTCCCGGTCCCGCTCGAATCTCATCATCAAAAGCAATCATGCTTGTTCCAGAAAATTCACCCTTCTGATTAATGGGCCTCACTAAAAGCATTCGTTTTCCAATAAAGCTTGGGTGTTTTTCAGAGCAAACAACAGGGCCTAGTACTTTTGCTAGAATCATAGGGTTTTTTCCAAGCAGTGGTCGATAATACCAACTATGGCAGCGTCCACGGGAACAAACCAATGTTCTAGTGCAAGAGCGGCTTCGCGACTGGCCACCCAAGTGACAATATCCCCTTCACGTGACCCAACGGTATCAATGGCTACCATGGGTTCACCAATAGATTTAAAATCTTCATCAACAGGTTCAAAGAGGTACATTTTTTGACCAGTGAGGCCTTTGTATTTTTGAGTGGCAACCACTGTTCCCAGAACTTTGCCTAAAAACATTAGGCTTCCCCTGAAAGATTAAAGTAGGAGAGAAAATCTGAGTGAGGATTGGTGATCACTTCGCTGGCGATCAATGTCCCTCTGGTTTTTAGTCCCTCTATGGCAGCTTCACGCCCAGCTTGTACTTCGTCCAGTCGACCTGTGAAGAAGTATAAACTTTTACCACCAATGCCTCGACTGGAGCGAATTTCAATCAGCTTCACGTCGGCATTTTTAGCTGTGAGATCAGCAGCGTAAAGACCTGCTGTCAGTGTGGCAGTTTCTACAAAACCCACTGAATCGTGGCCCTCATTTTTTAATTGCCCGTAATAGGCAAGAAGCAAATCATCATGCATTTGTGGGATGAGTACAGAGTCAATAATATGTGTTTTACAGGCTTCAACGCCAACCTTAAAAGACTCTTCACAACTCGCAACATCTCCATTGAAGAGTATAAAAAACTTACCAGGAGACATAGAGCTAGCTTCCATAATTCTTACAGGAGCTTGTTTCACCAGCACATCCATTACCTGATAGCCCTTTGCGAGGGAGGTGAGTTCAATTAAACCAATGGCGGGCCCGAGAATTTCACTCATTTATACAATCCTAAAATGATCTTTAAGAGTACATCTACGCACGCGAGAAAAATCTCTAGCCGTGGTAAGGCCCTCTCCTGTGGGAGAGGCGATAGTAAAAGAGGTGTGACCCTCTCCGCCCAAACCAAGTCCTGCATAGCTAGGAGCATTCTTTACAAAAATACTTGTGTTAATCACACGAGCCATTTTATCTAAGTGATCAATATGTCGAGAGTGCATCACAGCAGTGTGGCCAAAGCCATGTTCCGCTTTGACAGCCATATCAATGGCTGCATGCACATTGGGGGCTCGAACAATGGGGAGAACTGGCATGAGGAGTTCATTTTGTACAAAGGGATGTTCAAAGGGCACTTCGGTGATCAAAAGGCGTAAGTGATCATCTGTGGGAATGCCAATCTCTTGCAAAATTTTACCTGCGTTTTTTCCAACCCATTTTTTATTGGTGTGATAGCCATCGGCTTCGAGGATCACTTTTTCTAAACGTTTTGTTTGTTCTTGAGAGAGTTTGTAAGCTCCCTGGGCTTGCATGTTTCGAATAAGCTCATCCTTAACAGCATCTACAACAATCACTTCTTTTTCGACAATGCAGACAATATTGTTATCGAGGCTGGCACCAAGAATAATATCACGGGCCGCTTGAACCAAATCAGCCGTTTCATCCACCACGGCGGGAGGGTTTCCGGGTCCAGCGGCAATGACTTTCTTGCCACTATTCATGGCCTCTTTCACCACACCGGGGCCGCCAGTCACAACTAGCAATCGAACGCCAGGATGTCTCATCAGTTCTTTAGCTGATTCGATGGTGGGCTCTTTCATAATAGAGACAACATGATCAGGTCCGCCGTTTTCAACAATCACGGCATTGATCAGCTCCACTGTTTTTACACAGACCTTTTTAGAAGATGGGTGGGGATTAAAAACCACAGCATTGCCTGCTGCGATCATACCAATGGAGTTATTAATAATTGTTTCTGTGGGATTGGTCGTAGGGGTGATGCTACCAAGCACTCCGTAGGGTGCGTATTCTGTTAATGTAAGTCCATCATCACCAGTCACTACATGAGAGGTAAGAATCTCAATACCTGGTGTTTGATTAATAACGAGAAGATTTTTTTTCAATTTGTCTTCGTAGCGTCCCAAACCAGTTTCTGTGTGGGCTTCATAAGAGAGCCAGTCGTTGGATTCTCTTAAGGCCTTTCTAAGAGCAGAGATAATTTTTCTACGATGATCTAAACGAAGTTTTGCCCAAGAGGCCTGGGCCTGTTTGGCATGCTCTACGGCTTCGTTAATGTTTCCAAAAACACCGCGAAAGCCAGAGCGATTGACGCCTTTGAACTGTGAATAGGTAGATTTATGGCCCACATGTTGGAGGACCATTTCTCGGACAGTAGATTTAATGCTTTCTTCCGAGAGACTCATGATCTACTCCTAATGGGCATCAGTTTGCTTGTCATAGGTTTGTTGGCCGCCGGAGTGTATAGAGTCCACAATGGCCATAATCACTGCATCCACAGGGCGATCTTTTGTGGTCTCTGTTTGTCTGGCTGAAGAGCCGGAAGCATAAAGAACAACCTCTCCAACTCCAGCACCAACGGCATCGACAGCCACAAGTTGTGCCCCTTTGGCTTCACCCTTAGGATCTACATTTTGAACGAGAAGGAGTTTCAAGCCTTTGAGGTTTGGCTCCTTTTGGCTAGAAACAACTTCCCCGACAATTCGGGCTAAAATCATGCTTTCTTCTTACCGCGTCCCAAAGGAAGTGCTTCATCAATATTATTATGAGGACGTGGAATCACGTGAACGCTGACGAGTTCACCCACTTTTTCAGCGGCACGTGCACCCGCCTCAGTGGCTGCTTTGACGGCAGCGACATCACCACGAACAATAGCAGTTACAAATCCACCACCAATTTTTTCGTAGCCCACAAGCTCCACTCGAGCTGCTTTGACCATGGCATCGCTGGCCTCAACCATTCCTACGAACCCTTTTGTTTCAATCATTCCTAATGCATCCGTCGTCATTGATTGCCTCCTTAATGATCGACACCAGTTATACTTTTTAATGCTTTGATGGCAGCTTCTCGAGCTGAATCAATTTCACTTTCACTTCCAGACATCCAAAGGCGCCCGAAAGCACCAAAGGGTCGAATTTCTATTAGTTTTACGTCGGCAGCCTTTTCTGCTTCATTAGCAGCAAAGGTGACATAGCCAGCGGGATCTGTTTCTAGAATAAATAAGCTCTCACCAGGTAGTAGCATTGAGCCCCAACGGTGAGTGTTCACAAGAATGGCATGATCAGGCTCTACATGACGAATCACCTGCTCACTCACAATCTTCGCTTTTTGGCGGTCTTTTTCTTCAAGGCCCAACTCACTCAAAATGCTCTTTCCAGCCTGCCTGACTTCACCCTGATCTGAGTGGTGAATTTCCAACAGACCAAAGGCTCGCTCCACAATTTGCATGGCTGGTCGGACCTTCGTCGACTTTAAAACCATATCGGTAATGGAGTTGATGGCAATACCAGGAGCTATTTCTACAAAGAGGGAAGAATCACCTGGAATTGGAAGGAACCCTCTCGCCGTGGTGCCAATATAAGTGGCTAACTGGGGTTGGAGACTATCTAAGAAAGTAAAAGTTTTCAGCTTAACTGTATTCTCTTTTGACATATGTGGCTGCACTTAATCCGAAGGGAGGGTGGAAGTCAAATTTATGGGGCAATGAGAACCAAAAGACGCATAGCATAAATTTGTCTAGAATTTAAACAGCCTATCTGTTGGGAACTCCCCGACTTTCCCCTTATGAGATGCGCCACATCCACCGATATGTAGAGAGAGAAAGGGGGGCTTTTGCATGAAGTCCTATGTTGTGAACAGCCTTAAGAGATTTTGGAAAGACGAGTCTGCACAGGGAGCAACGGAGTATATTTTGTTGCTTGTGGCGGTTGTAGCCGTTGTTGTGCTTTTTAAAAACCAGATTCGTGAGCAAATGCAAAACCTATTGGGACAACTTCGAGGTCAAATTAATCAGGCCAGCGAAGTTCAATAGTTATTTCCTACAACCAGGAGGGTGGGATAGATGCTGACGGAATATGTGATACTTCTCATTGGAGTTTTCTTTGTGGTGGCGGGCCTTGTGGGTCGCCTACAGGTGACCTTTGAGGAGTCGGCTCCAAAACTTGGGGCTAAAATCGAAAAGCATCTTGAAACAGGATCTGGGTTTAGCGAAGCCACTGAGGATATGAGGTGGCGAGCTCCACAAAACAGCAGGAGGACCCCATGATGATGGCAACCTCTGTTTTTGTTTTATTAGTGGGTGTCGTAGAGGATCTCAGATCTAAAAAAGTAAAGAATGTACTTATTCTTTCTCTTTTTGTTCTCTCCCTATGTGTTGTGTTGTGGGTTGAAGGAATGTCTTTTTTTCCAATGGCCATGCTGAGTTTTGTCACGGCTTTGGCGATGGGCTTTCCTTTGTTTCTGTTGGGTGTTTTGGGAGCTGCTGATGTGAAGCTCTTTAGCGTGTTGGCTCTGCTTTTAACCTGGAATGAGGTTTTGGTGGTGGGTGCTTGGGCTCTGGTATGGGGCGCGCTTTTGGGTGTGGTGAGAGCTCTGCTTTCTGGCGAGGGCCTAAAGGTTTTTTCAAATGTTTGGCGCGTGCTTCGCTTACAGGGGGCACCAGAAAAACAAGAATTGCACTTTATCCCTTTCACAGTGGCGTTGCTATTTGGATGGATGACAAATTTGGTAATGAATCAGTACGGAGGTTTTTGGTTATGAAACACTCTGCACTGAGGTCCTCATCAGGACAAGTGGCCGTGGAGTTTATTTTACTAGCAGCCGTTGGGATTTTGGTTGCGACCTTGATTGCTAAAACTATACGCCAAGAAACTTTATTAGCACAGATGGTGCAGGGTCCTTGGCAGTATTTAACAGGAATGATTGAAAATGGAGTATGGGGCACATCAGAGAAAACACGATTACAACACCCTAATTACTTGCGAAGACATGTGTCTTTGAAGGGGCAGAGTGAATGATGAATGAAAGAGGTTCCTTCACAGTGGACTTTACTTTTGGTCTCATCTTGGTGGGAGGAGTTTCTTTTATTTTAGTAGCCCTTTGTCTCACTCTTACTGTGGTAGAAGTCACACAATATGTGGCATTTTCTGTATCCAGATCTTACTTTTCTGGGGATATTTCTGAAAAAGAACAACTAGCTGTGGCTGAAAAAAAATTCTCTGAGCTCACCAACCAGCCAGGATTAAAACAATTACTCAAAGGACAGTGGTTTGAAGTGAAGCTTGTAGGTGTTGGAGACTTTAGAAGTCTCTATCCACCACAAAACCTTGCCAATGATAGCGATACTTTTTTTGGAAGTCGCTTACAGATTGAAGCCAAAGTGTTGAACATAAGAGTGCCATTTTTTGGAAGTACTGCACGAGATGAAGGGTACAAGGCTCATTTGAATTCATTTTTAGGACGAGAGCCTAGCTTTGAAGAGTGTGCACAGTTTGAAAGTCAAAGGTGGGATACTTTTAAAAAAATGTATCCCTTAACAGGAGCTTCCAGCGAAGCCAATAGAGAAGATGCTTATACTGCGATTATGGATAATGGGTGTTGAAATGGAAATGACGAAAAGGACCTTACAAAATGAAGAAGGCATGGCCACTTTAGAGGCGGTCTCGTTGATGGTGGTCTTTGTGATTTTGCTTACCTACGGAGTGGGTATGTTTGGGGTGATTCACTCAGGGATTTTAAACTCCATAGCTGCTCGCACTTATGCTTGGGAGACTTTCAATCACCGTACAAATTTAAATCTTTTTAGAGATAATCGTTTGGGTGCTGCGGATCACTACCTTCGCTTTGGTTTTCGCGCCCATGGAGTCACTTCAGAGCTGAACAATGAGGAGATTTGGGTGGCCACCACAAGACCTATTGTTGTGGGAAGAGAAGTGGCAGAGGTGGGGAACAACACCAATACACATTTAGAAAGATTGGGAGACCTAACCCATCGTGAACGTGTGGGAGTCAATCCCATTTGGTTGAAAATAATTTATGGAATTTGCTTGAACAGTCAGTGTGGACAAGTTCAGCGGGCGGTGAGTTTATGAATCCTAATCAGACGCGTACATTTTGGATCTCCTTGGGTTGTGCTATTTTTGCCATGATTTTGATTTACAGCTATTCCCAAGAAAAAAAGGCAGAGTACGACAAACGTTTTGGAACCTCTAAACGTGTAGTAGTGGCTGTTAAAGATATTCTGGAGATGGCCACCATTGATGATACTATGTTGAGTATTGAAGAGCGCCCAGTGGACTTTGTGCAGCCTGGAGCTGTAGAAAATGTTGAAGATGCAGTTTCCATGGTGGCTGCTGCGCCCATTAAAAAAGGTGAGCAAATATTATTAACAAAACTATTAAAGCCAGGACCAAACACAGGCCTTTCTCTCCAGGTCGCTCCCAACAAGCGGGCGGTTACAATTCCTGTGGATGATGTGCGTGGAGTTTCAAAGCTACTACGGCCTGGAGATCGAGTGGATATTCTCACTTCAGTTGAGACGGGCCGAGGGATAGGACAAAAGCGTGAGGTCAAAACTCTATTGCAAGATGTGATTATTTTAGCAACCGGTGTGAATGTGACAAATAATATTCCTCGAAAGCTAGAGTCAGACACGACGGGAAAGTTAAATTACAAAAACTTAATTGGAGACACGTCTTTCAATGCTGTGACTTTGGAGGTGACTCCCAAGCAGGCTCAGGATTTGGTTTATATTTTATCAACATCACCTGGCAGTATTTATCTCACTCTTCGTAACCCCAATGACCGCGCTGTATCGCCTATTGCAACCACCTCTGTGGATAGTGTCTTGGGTCGTGTAGAGCCGCCCGCTCCTATCCGTGTGCCAGCTTCGGTCCCAGTGGTAAGACCAAAACCGCGTCCTAAACCAAAACCTAAAGGTCCATTTGTGGAGATTAAATGAAGTACACAACACAAGCTCTTCTCATTTTTATATTGAGTTTTTGTATGGGAGGATCCTCTGTATCAGAAGCGAAGCGGGCGCCTGCCTCTAAGCCCATTGATTTGAGAGTGGGTGTGACCCACGATGTGGTGATTAATGATCTCCCAGCAAATCCAGATTTTTCTGGGGACTTTAAAAGAATCACAAAAGTATCATTGAATAAGAAAGATAAAAAACTACGTTTTGAACCAAAGGCTGAGGGCACTGCAACTCTGGTGATACTAGATGAAAAAAAGCAAAGATTTTTAGAACTCAACCTAACTGTGACCAAGAACCGTTTGTACCAGGTCGTGCGTGAAATTCGAAATCTTTTAGCCGACATTGATGGTGTTGAAGTAAAAGTGGTCAATAATAAGGTTGTGGTAGATGGCCAGATTCTCCTACCACGAGATATGAATAGAATTTATTCAGTGGTGAGTCAGTATCCTGATTCCGCATCAAGCCTTGTGACTTTAAGTCCTCTGGCACAAAAGAAAATTGCTGAATTCATCGAAAGAGATATCAACAACCCTGAAATTCATGCTCGCGCCGTCAACGAAAAATTTATTCTTGAAGGTGTGGCCAATGATGCCGCTGAAAAACAAAGAGCAGAGATTGTGGCTAAAACTTACGTGCCTGATACCATCGTGGAGGCTGCAGAGGCTGGTGGCGTGATTAAAAAGCGCAAATTAGACTCTGTTATTAATTTGCTAACGGTAAAACCTGCGCCAGAAGCAGAGCCTGGAAAAATCATTCAGTTGGTTGTGCACTATGTTGAGTTGCAAAAAGATTATACAAGGGGCTTTCGATTTCAATTCACACCTGATGTGAGTGATCAAAGCAAAGTGGAGTTTTCTGGTGGAGGTCGTGAGCCCGGCGGTGTGATCAGCTCCATTACGGCCACAGTCTCAAACTTACTTCCTAAATTAAATTGGGCAAAACAGCATGGTCATGCTCGTATTCTCCAAAGCTCCAGTGTGATTGTTCAAGATGGTAAAGAAGGAAAAATTCAATCGGTCACTCGCGTTCCTTATCAGATCATTGGAGCGCAGGGGCAGCCCTCTACAAGTTTTGAAGAAGCTGGTATTATTACAGCTATTACACCAAAGATTATTAGTAGTAAGTCAGACACCATTGATTTGAATATCGACTTTGCATTAAAAAGCCTTTTAGGAATTACAGATAAAGGGCCCATTGTTTCTAACAGTGCCATTAAAACTTCTGTGAGCATTCGCAGTGGACAAAGTGCTGCTATCGGTGGCCTTGTTTCTAGTTCTTCTGGAGCAGACTACAATAAACTACCTAAGAACGTTTCCGATAATCCATTGATTTCATTGTATGCTTCAAAGAGCTTTCGTAGCAATCAAAGTCAGTTTGTGGTGTTTATCACACCCATCATCAAAAGTTCCGCCAGCGCAGGCTCCGAGCGGATTAAGCAGAAGTTTAAACTAAAATAAATCAGGTAACTGTTACTTGATGAGGGCCCAAAGAGTCGGGTGAAGGGTTTCTGAGCCAAAAATCCAAACGGGGGTGTCTAAAGAAGTCTTATGCGCTTTGCTATGGATACTCGAAGGTAGAACACCGTAGCCCCCCTGTTTTCTCAGCCACATTTGGCGTAGATAAAGTGAATTTGAAATCAAGGTATTGGTGGCCTCTAGTTTTTTACTTCGCCCCTGACGGGAGTTATATTCAAAACTACTGAGGACATGGGTTTTTTTATCTTTTTTGATTTGCTCTAGCGTTTGGTATCCCAACATTTTATAGTATTTCATTTTTCTATTTGAGGGCTCTCGAGACGTAAAGATGATATCGTAATAGCCCTTAAGAAATAAATCCTCTAGGTTACTGAGATCGTGGAGATCTAATTCGCAAACAGGAATATCTGCTTTAAAAATTTTTTTTGCTAGGGGTATGGATAAATCAGAAAGGCCCTCCAGAAAACCAATGCGCACATGTTTCACTTGGTTTTGATGGGAAAGGCTTTCCACCTCTAGCGAGAGTTGTTTTGCCCCCTTTTGAAAGGCCTCTGCTAGGCGGTGGGCCATGGGGAGCCATGAGGACTTACGTTTTGTACTTCGATCCAATAGCTTAAGTGAAAGACTCTCTTCAATTTTTTGAACAATACGAGAAAGCTGTGGCTGCGAAAGGCCCACATGACGGGAAGCCATAGAAAGATTTGTGTAATTCACACAACGACTTAAAACTGAAAGTTCCCAAAAAAGATTTCCATCCAACATGAATTCATTATGTATACGATGAATATTAAGTTTTCTATTATATATTTTACATATAATGAAATCATCACTAAATATGGACACGCAGGAAACACCTCAGGGTTTACAAAATGGTAGTTTGTTAAACAAAAGGAGATAAAAATGAAAAAAATATTAATAGCACTAGCAGTCGCTATCAGCGCTCAAGTTAGTCGTGCAGATGGATTTGTTTGTATGTCTCAGGATGGGCGTCTCTCTGTAAAGGCCTATGATCACAGAGATCCAAATGTTGGCACTCGATCAGGCGCTGTGCTGGTGTTAAGTGACAACACGGTTCAGTATGGTCGTCGTACCATTGCTAGATTTAGTAGTGATACTGGCACCTTAATCAGTGGTGCTAACAGCTTTTTAGCCAAAGTAGACTTGCGATATCGAGATTCATCTAGAACTGGCGAGTTGATTGCTGGAACAAAATTGGGCTATTTGAGCAGGATTCGTTTGGATCTCAACTTCACTTATGGTGATAATCTTGCAGATTCCTCGCTTCTTTTGGGTCGATTGAGTCTTTTGAAGCGTGATCGCACGTCCATCATTGTTCCTTTGGTTTGCAAAAGATATCTTGTGGGCCGATAAAGTACAAAACATGATTCTTTGAGAAAAAAAGCCTCTCGTGTAGAGGCTTTTTTTATTTTGTTGAAACACGCCTGTGACTTCTCAATGAGGTTTCGTCATCCTATACTCATAAACGGCTCCATCTTCTCGGCCGATCCAGAAAATTCCAGGTGCCACAAGGGCAAGAGCTTCCACTTGTCCTAAGCGTAGATTGGCAATGATATTGATGGAGGCTTCCTCAGGTGTTTGCCATTTTTTAATCTCTTCAAGACCATAATAGTGAAGTACAAACAAACGTCCATCGGAGCTCACAACAGCATCTGTGATCGGGCCAGTCATGGGTAGTTTTCCAAGGTCTTCTACTTCTGGGTGTTTATTTTCTATTGAGACGCGTACAAAGTGGGCTTTCTTGTAATACTTTTTTTCTATGAGGTAGATATAACCTTTATAGTAAAATCCAGCCTCAACGTCCATGGGACCTTTTGGATATTTGAGCTCTAAGGTTTTGACCACTTGTATTTGTTTAGAAGTGATGCTGTTCACATCGATAGCATGAAAATAAATATGTTTGTGCTCAGATTTATTATCACCAACATCCAATAGCCAAAGAGTTTGTTTGCCATCAAAAGCAAGAGCTTCCCAATCTCTATTCTTAGCACCTTGAACGGTCAGGCGAGTGGATCGTTTGCTTTTGATATCTGTCATGGCAATGAAGGGGCCAGTTCCTGAGTCGCCTGTAGAGTAAATTCTTTGACCTTCAACGTCCAAACTAAAACCAGATAGTTCATTCACGCTACGGTTGAGCCAGAAAATAGGTTTATTGTTTACAATTTGTGGATTCTCTCTGATCACCTTGTCAATTTCGTCGACGGTAGCTCTATAGTATTTCAAACGTTTCTTAGTGCTATTTTCTAGATCTATGCTGAGGTGGTACATAGCTGCTAGTAAACCAAAAAGATCAGGCTCATCAGCTTTGCAGTGACGCTTGTAAGCTTCAAAAAGCTCTTCATCGTCATTTTCTTTGGCAAAGGATTTTGTGTCCTTGCAAATTTTTTCTGTGAGCTCACGAGTGATTTTTGAGGGCTTAAGATCTTCGCTCAAAGAGCTAATAGAAAAAGTGGCCACTCCTGCAATCAAAACAAATAAGGCAATGCCATAACGCTTCATAGGATCCCCCAGATAGCAAATAAGTCTTGTGTTCATTCACGCTGTACAGGATCATTTTAGCATCACAAGGAAGTAAGGAGAATAGATTTGCAAAAAGAATTGCAATATAAGCTCTCAGATGTGTGGTTGAAGGGTTTTATTCTCAAGGGAGCCCTTTTGGCCCTGAGTTTAAGTGCGCTTGCCTGCTCTAGAAGCGAAAATTATACCAACCCCCTAGAACCTCTTCAGTATCAATCTATAGAGCCCACAGAAGGTAAAGACCTTTTTCCAAGGCCCTATGAACATCTTGATAAGAATATTCGTGTGCGCTTATTTCCAATTCTATCAGCTCCATCTGGTGAGCCATATCCCATCACCGAAAACAAAGATCAAATTCGTTTATTTAATCCTAATGGGTTAAAGCTCACTGGCTCTCCTTCGGTTTTTATGGCTGTTGAGATTAACATCGTAAAAAAACAAATTATTGGAATTGTGAACTCTAAGCAATCTCAAGGCTTTGCTTTAAAAGATGTATGGATAGAGCCTCAGGTACAGAAAACGGCCGCCTCCATGACGCTTGTGACATGGGATAATGGTCTAAAATCACAGGTTGAGCTTTCTTATCGCGGACAATTTCATTTCACAATGACAACATTTGATGAGTTGGTGGATAGCAGTACTCATCAGCTTTGGTCTTTGCTGAATGTGCTCTCTTTAGAAGAGTATTTATATTCCGTTGTTCCTTCTGAAATGCCAGCTTCCTGGAATGACAGTGCATTAGAAGCTCAGTCCATTGCGGCTAGAAGTTATGGACTACGCCAAATGGCTCTCGCCTTTGAGAAAAGAAAAAATTGGGATGTGGATCCAACAACAATGTATCAAAGCTATAGAGGTTCTCAACGAGAACATCCTCGTACTAATTCAGCGGTGGATAATACAGCTAATATGATTTTGACTTACGATGGAGGGGTGATTGAGGCCTCCTTTTCATCTAACTCTGGAGGAATCACCTGCGCTGCGAGCGACTGCTTTGAGAATGTAAAAGAAAATATTCCTTATTTAATATCTAAAACCGATGATATCGAAATGGAAGTGCGCTCTGTGCCTGGCATTGGCACATGGGAGGCTTGCACTAATGCTGAAATTATTCAGTACCAGATGGCAAAATATAAATTAAATGGGGCATCACCCCCTCAGTTTTCTATGCCAAAAGGTTCTACCCCTATGGCAGTTTGCCAAAACACAAAATTTAGGAATCGAGTTAAAAAAGAGCTGAACAGGGACCTTACTGTGAGTGATATGAGAAAACCCATTCTCAGTTCCGGAAAAAGAGTTTGGGATATTTTTGTGGAACTGAAGAATAAGACTCTTGTGAGATTTTCTAGATCCCCAACCTATAATGATCAAAATGAAATTGATCGGCCATCCTTGAGAGTTTTGCTTGTAGGTCGTCGTTCGCACTTTTTTGAGGTGCTGGGTCAGGATAAGGCCGGCATTTATTATATTCGTGGTTATGGCTATGGACACGGTGTGGGTATGAGTCAATATGGCGCCCAGATTCGTGCTGAAAATCACTCTCTTTCCGCGGTAGAAATATTGAAATTTTACTACACAGGGGCTGAGATCACTTTTTGGTGATGCTTTGTGACATCAACCCTTGGTGCTATTTTTAGGTCTTCTACGTCGACTTCTGCGTCGTGGAGGGGTGTCTTTAATTTCACCAATTTGGGGTGCTAAGTTTTTATACGTCACATGCCAAAACATATTTTCAGAGGCGCTGAGAAGATGATCAACTTTGGCAATTTTAAGAGCCATAAAAAAAGAATCATTGGCCACAATGGCCAATTGGCGCCGCTCTCCACGTCGCTGCAGTTTATCTACTGATTTTAAAATAGGTAGTAACTGGAGAGATTTCACAAAAAAACGTTGCTCCATATTCGACATACCTAGTTCATCTCGATAAAGCTGTTTTATTCTAGGGTTTTCTAAAAGTTGTCCTGGGCGGTCCTCTGTGTGCTCTGGTGCAATCATTGCTCTTTGGTAAGCATAAAGAAGTATAGCAAAGAGATCTGAGGGGTTATCTCTTTCTCCTATTTGCCAGTGTAGATCTTTAAGATATTTTTCAAAAATATTTACAGCCTCAGGGTGATCAAAGACTTCACTGAGAGAGGGGGATAGATAAGACAATATCCCCAAATCATGCATTTCATGAAAAACGGAGGCGGGATTATCTAAACGAAGGATTTTTAAAACCTCTTCTCTTTTGCGTGGTAGAACAGAGCGTGCCAACTCTTGGGCGTTGTTGAGAATGGCAGCGCGAAGGCTGGGCTCTAATTGAAAGTGAAGTTTGTGTGCTAGGCGTAGAGCGCGCAGAATACGGATGGGATCTTCCTTCAGTCGAACATCGGGATCTCCAATCACTCGGAGGAGTCGTGCGCGGATATCTTCTAGG
>Ga0066639_10000750_pt1 | contig 28757 bp, 34 predicted proteins | sample CryGeyCG2114_010_2_FD_59504 | JGI IMG/M metagenome (GOLD analysis project Ga0066639, IMG submission 59504) | Groundwater microbial communities from aquifer - Crystal Geyser CG10_big_fil_rev_8/21/14_0.10 | ecosystem: Environmental > Aquatic > Deep subsurface > Groundwater | place: USA: Utah...
AATTTAGATTATAAGAAGGCGGAATCTACTACGTAGACAAGTCATACTACGTAGACAGGTTGGCAGATTTACCTACGGAGCAAATTCTATTTGCGCAGTAGGCGCGCATGATTTAAAGATGTACGCAGTTTATATAATCAAGAGTCTAAACAATGAATGGTATTACGTTGGGTTCACATCAAATCTTAATCAAAGAATAAAACGGCATAATAATGGACGAGTTAAATCTACAAAGCATTACAAACCGTTTAAATTGGTTTATAAGAATATTGTGGATACAAGAACTGAAGCACGCAAACTGGAGAAATATTTAAAAGTTGGAAGTAATAAAGAAAAAATAATTAGAGATCTAAAGTAGGTTTACCTACGAAGATAGGTTTACCTACGTAGTAGGCCGAGGTGGCGGAATTGGCAGACGCGCATGATTTAGGATCATGTAGGTTAATACCTGTGAAGGTTCGAGTCCTTTCCTCGGCACTAAAGAAACCTTTTTAGTTCATTCTCAATTTTATTTAGTCTTTCTATAAATTGCTCTTTAGTGTGATTTACCTCTTCGCCAAAATTGTACTGTTTGTTGTCTTCATGCAAATCCATCCAGAGTTGTCTAATTTCAGAATAAACAGAAGCAAACCCCTTTTTTTGCTCACCATGGAAAACTTCGTTGTAATCAATATCGTTTAAAGCCTTACCGCCAGTATCTGGAGTATCTTCCTCTATTTTTTCTATATAAAATACCTCTGAGTCATGAAGGTCTGATTGTGCCCCAATTTTAGCCGCCCTTACAACGGACAAAAGGTAGCTAACAGCAAATATAAAATCTATATTGTCTTTTTTACAATTCAGAGTACCTTGAGGGAACAAAAGTCTATATTCCATAAATTATTATACATCATGTGTTCTCTCAACAACTCCAGCTGCCTTGCTAGAAGTTTAGCCTCCTCGTTGGTATAATTAAACCAGCTGAAAAGAGGTTTGAGTATAATCCTTTCCTCGGCACAGAAGAGCAACAAGGCTTCAAGTCCTCCGCCCGCAACCCGATTGACAAAAAATCTCCTATAGTATATTATATCTGCTAATGTTTCAGGTACATCCAAATAATGACCTGGTTCACATAGTGGATGCCATTTTAGTCTTAACTTCCTTTGAGGCTAAACAGGCATTCATTAAGAAAGCCATGCCTCCGGGCACTTGAGGGCATACGCCCACAATATTGACACTCTTGCAAGTATCACAAAATCGCTTAGGCGAATTGACCGCAAGGGGTCAATAATTTCAAATTTGGGCAGCCATGCCCCTAGTATCCGAGGAGGATTAAAATGGCTAACAACGATTCGCGTCCGTGGGCGCACTATAAGTCCATCAATGGATGGGTGTACGTTCGTCGACCAGGCGATCTAGTCTGGACAAACTTTGTCACCGCACTGGATGCCGGTGAAATCACCCGTGAAGTTCTGGCAAAACTTGAGACACCCCCTCCCTTCTCGCCGAAGAGTTGGGAAATGGAAGGTCGTTTCTTTGACGGCCGGCTTTGGAATCAGGAGGGCGATATAGTTTTGGCTCGTCGCACCAGTCTCCTGATTGGCATCGGGGAATTCACCTTTCCAGAGGTGAAATGGGAGATTGTCAATCTTCCATCGGGAAGGAAAGAGTTTGAGTGGATGAGAGAACAAATGAGAAATCTCACCCACGAAACCGTGGATAAATGGGCCGATTGGCTCGGGACGATTATTCTTCCACAGCTTCCAGTCGGAAGCTAGGTGTCTTTTCGCAAGTGTGAGTTGAGTTCATCTCAATTTCGCTGATATTTTTCTCGGTTCACACTTTGCCCATTTACTTACCCTCTGGGGTTGCGTACAGCACATGCTGCACCAACAACGATTAAATTCGCACCCAGAGGTCTATTTTTTAGCTATATATAAAGAGAGAATTCTTTTTACTTTCGAGAATTCTCTCTAATATTAACTCAAACTATCGCAGGCATCCTAAACTCTCTTTTCTCTAGATCAATAATAACGATTCCACAGTCTGCAAACCCTTTTATTATCTGCTCGCATGTCATCTTTTCTCCAAACACAAGTTTGTTGTCTGAGACAAACACTCGAACTTCTTCAAACGTGAGCCTTGAATTGCTCTCAAAATACTCCCGCAGTAGGCGAATTGATTCCCTTACTGTTGGCATTTTGCCTCCTTAAAAATAACTAATTTTTAAGAGATATCAGTATGTTATCATAAATCATGTCTGGAATTGACCATCTTCATATTGCCAAAGAGCAAAGATTCAAAGCGCTACTTTTGATAATTCCTGCAATTGCATTTGTTGCCGTTTTGGCATTTTACCTAAAAATTACTTCTTACGAAGAGAAGACAGTATCTTCGAGCCGCGTTCTGGCAGTTGAACCAACGCCAGTTCCACTTAAAAAATTAAGGGTTGGGAACACCGAAATTGATGTCGAGATTGCTTCAACCAACGAATCTCGCGCAAAGGGATTGTCCGACCGGGCGCATTTACCAGAAAATCAAGGAATGCTTTTTACCTTCGCAACTGATAATGTCGTTCCTCCTTTTTGGATGAAAGACATGCTGATTCCAATTGATATTGTTTGGATTGATGATGGGAAAATTATTCAAATTGACCACAATGCCGAGCCAGAGCCGGGTGTAGCAAATAATAAACTGAAACTCTACGTTCCAAATCAGGCCGTCGATTATGTGTTAGAGGTCAATGCAGGGTTTATGAAAGATCACAATTTAGAAGTAGGGACAGAAATCGATCTTTCTACGCTCGGAGGGTAAACTCCTCCAATTCTTTTACATTTCCGAATGCAATCCGATCAGGTACTGCTTCTTCTGTTTGGATCATCCGCCCGGGGGTTAACACGAAACTTCCCCAACGTTCGTTGATTTTATCCATCGCATGAGTCAAATTTTCTTTTTTAGCAACGTCTTCGAATAATTCAAGCTGAACATCTTGACGCTTGCTTAAATTAAAACAAGAAACTGACATTGTGGCGACTGGCTTCTTGCAAGGGCTTTTCAGTAAAATTCTAAAAGCTTCTTTATAAATATCTCTCGTGTCAAAAAGCTCGCGATTGGTTTTCTTTCCGTGATGCCAATACCCGCCACCTCTTTTATAAGACATAGAAAGATGAACTCCTTGAGCCTTAAAGCCGGCACTCCTTAAACGAGCACTAGTTTTTGTCACCAGTTTAGCCAAGATGGGAGATAATTCTTGAGGAGTAATTAAATCTTCAGGAATTGAATAACTATTACCATAGCTTCGACGAGCAAATTCCACATCATCCAGCTCCCAACCTCTTAATCTTACGTAAAAATAATATCCAAGAATGGAATTGAAAGCCGCTTTTAATTTTCGGATGGGGGATTCGTAAAAATCAATAGCCGTGTGAATTCCAACAGCATTAAGCCTTGCGGCGTTTCTCGTATTTATGCCATGAAAATCTGTTAATCCAACTTTTTTATAAACTTCAAGAAAGTTATTTTTATCAACAACCTCCAAACCATCCGGTTTTTGCAAATTACTACCAAGCTTTGCCAGAAATCTATTAGGCGCGATACCAATTGAAACCGTTAACCAGTCTCCGATTTCAGTTTTTATTCTTCGTTTAATTTCGCGAGCAATATCTTGCATATTTTTATCACGCAAAGCAGGGTAGCCTTCCAAATTTAAAACAAATTCATCAATAGATTTTGGGTGAAAATTGTCAGTATATTGCCCAAGTAGATTTCGAAGTTTTAAGTGAACATCCCTATACTTAGGAGGATCCGGAGGAAGAACAAATAAATGCTGGCAAAGAGCTTTTCCATCCCGAACTCTCATACCTGTTTTTATTCCAAGTTTTTTGGCTTCGATAGAAGCCGCCAATATACACCCAGAAGAAGTGGTATAAGCAGCAACGGCAATTGGTTTACCACGAAGAAGGGGATTAGCCTGTTGTTCAACTGTAGCAAAGCAAGAATTAAGATCAATATGCATGATCGTTGAAGGTTTTTCATTAAATCCCAATTCCATAATTACCCGACCATCCCATCAGAAATTTCTTCAAGCCTCCAGTGCAAGTTTTCAGTATTTAAAACTAATCTAAAAAATAAAGTTGGAGTAACTACAGAGAAGACATGAAAAAGAGTTCGACCTTCACGAAAAGTATGATGAAGACCAACTTTTGTAATCGGATAAAGCCTGCCATTCCAGACCAAACTTTTGGGCATTACTTTTCTCTTTACACTGTCAAAAGTAGTCGAAACCGTAATTGGTATAGAGATCTTTTCAAGCATTGGTAGTAATCAAGATATACCCGAACATCACCCGAAGTCAAGTGGGGATTTCTACTTTTTTCCTGTTTCTATTTTTTTGGAAGTTTCGCGGACCGCAATCGCAGGAAGTTTATTTTTGTTTTTCTTCAAATATTTTTTAACTTCTTTTTTATTTAATTTAACTAGTTCTCTTAAAAGCCAAGAGATAGCTTTAGTAACAAGAACAGCGCGTTCTCCTTTAAGAGTATCTATCAACTGGAAAGCCAGCTCGGGGACACGTTCATCGGTTGCAGTTCTCACAGGTTTTACAAGTAAAACCAAACTCGCACGATGTTTATTAAGATTTTTCTCATTTGCTAAACGAGTTACAAAAGTACTCCATTTCTTCCAATCGCTTAAAATCAAATCCTCATCCAAAAGGCCATAACAAAAAGAATCAATTTCCACCCAACCATCAAGCCCGTTAAGCCAACGTTCTAACATTTGTGAATGAATATCGCGCTTAAAGTCGGTGTAATTTTCCACAATTCTTCCAGCTATCGTCTTCTCTTCGATAGATTTGGCAGACAATAAACTATTAATTAAAGTTATATATTCAGAAAAAGTAATTGAAGGATGTTTCTTTTTGAAGTTTTTTGCGATATCGCGCTGCTCGGGAACTTTCAATCCATAATAATAATCTGTCGTACCAAAATATGATTTACCAAAGCTTTGGTCTGGTCTTTTGGGGGCAAGAGCTTTGATTTCCTCTAAAATTTCTGTGTGATATTTATTCACGTTATATAATCAACTAACGATGAAAAACAAAAATCGCCTAGCGTTAGCCTCTATAGCTGTCCTTATTATAGCAGTAATTTTGTATAAATGGCCGAGCAAAAGTGTTTCGGAGCCTCAAGCAACACCACAAAAACTAGAATATTCGAGGGAAGTATTACCCAAAAATCCCGAAATATTGGAAGAAAATAACATTACAAATATGGAAAATTTAAATGCGAGTATCTCTGGAGCGATGATGCCAAAAGATTTACAAGAAGAGTGATTTGAGCCCGAACCTAATATTTGTTACAATATTCAAATCGGACGTTTTCATTAAAAATTGGAGGCAATGGTGGTGTACTGCAAAAAATGCGGTAAAGAAATCTTGAATGGAAATTTGGAGTGCCCGAATTGTGGAGTTTCGAGCGATTTAGCAGAACAAAGAACCTGGTGCCACAAATGCAGAGGTCTTTATTCAGGACATTACCACCAATGTCCTAACTGCGGCAGTGAAAGGTTACATCGATCAAATATCGTTATTGCACCCGCCGCACTGGCTTGTCGTTAGATTTTTAAAATAATAATTGGTTTCTGAGCCGAGAACATTTCTCCTATCCCCTCAAAGGAAATGTCCCTCGGCTCTACTTGCTTCATAATCACTTTTTCATCTAAACTAAAGCGATGTCGCATCTTGCTCCGCTTAAAAAAGTGAATGATCTTCCAAAGCCACTATCTCTTCGAAAATTGATCGGTCCAAGCTTTATCATTTTAGGAGTCGGGTTGGGGAGTGGAGAGCTTATTTTATGGCCCTATATGTCGAGTAATTTTGGTTTGGGAATTATTTGGGCCGCAGTTTTGGGAGTGACTTTTCAATTCTTCATAAACATGGAGATCGAGCGTTATACAATTATAAACGGAGAGAGTATTTTTGTAGGTTTAACCCGTAAATACGGCAAATTTACACCAGCATGGTTTATTCTTACAACGATCGTTCCTTGGATGTGGCCGGGAATAACTGCAGCTTCCGCAACCGTAATTGCCGCGGCTTTGGGAATTAAATATTCAGGGCTTATTGGAATTATTTTACTTGTCACCATGGGTCTTCTATTTAGCTTGGGGCAGGTGGTTTACAAAACTCAAGAACAAATTCAAAAAGCAATTATTTTAATCGGTGTGCCTTTTGTTTTCATAATAACTCTGTTTTTTGCCAAAGGACCTGATTGGCAAGCTTTGGGTGCTGGGCTAATTGGAAAAGGGGATGGTTTTTGGTTTTTGCCAGCAGGTTTGCCCTTTGCTACCTTTTTGGCGGCGTTTGCATATGCAGGAGCTGGTGGCAATTTAAATCTCGCACAATCCTTATATGTTAAGGAAAAAGGCTATGGCATGGGCAAATTTTCCGGTCGCATCACAAACATACTAAAGGGCAAAAAAGAGGACATCACACTTGAAGGAACAACATTCGATTGCACACCGGAAAATGTTGAATGTTTTAATGTTTGGTGGAAGAGGATAAATACAGAACATGCGATTGTCTTTTGGATCACGGGAGCATTCACTACAGTTCTGCTTTCGCTTTTGGCTTATGCAACTGTTTTTGGGAACAGTGGTGTTGAAACAAGCATAAAATTTGTAATTCTGGAAGCAGAAGCAATTGCCGGGAAAACGATCCCATTTTTGGGAACCTTCTTTCTCATTATGGTAGGAATCATGCTTTTTGGTACACAATTCTCGGTTCTTGGCTCAACCAGCAGAATTAATAGTGAGAATCTTGTAATTTTGAATCCCAAAAAATTTAAGATTAACAATTTGCCAAAATTCTTTTTTATTTTTCTTTGGATACAAATTGCAGCAGGAGTATTAATTTTTGCATCTGGGTTCACGGAGCCACTAGGGCTAGTTATTCTGGGTGCTGTTCTTAACGCTATGTCGATGTTTATTTATTCTGGAATGGTTCTCTGGCTCAACCTGACTAAACTTCAAAAACCTCTTAGGCCCTCACCTCTTCGCGTTGTTGGCGTCGGAAGTGCGTTTTTATTTTACGGCGCCTTCAGTATCTTTACTATTGTTCAAAACTTTTCTAAACTTCTCTAGATGAGAAAGTTCATTATTGCTTTCGTAATAATTGTTTTACCAGTAACAAGCCTGTTTATTGGTCTTAAGATCGGGCAGGAGAACACGCCAAAAACAACTTCTAAAAAATCAGAAGAGATTAAAAAATATCCCTTTAACAAATACCAAATAGAAAATTTGGCAAACAAAGAAATTAAAACCGGTTCTTTTGAAATAATTGAAACGCTGGACGAGACTGATGATTACATACAATATAAATTCGCATTCAAATTTGACCCAACACTTGATGGTGGGAATTTAAAAACAACTACTGGACTAATTAATCTTCCAAAAAAAGAGGGCAAGCTCCCAGTAATTTTAATGATTAGGGGATACGTCGATCAAAATATTTATACGACTGGAATGGGATCGATAAACGCAGGTGAATATTTCGCAAAAAACGGGTTTATCACTATCGCCCCAGACTTTTTGGGATATGCTGAATCAGACGAAGAAGCTGAAGATATTTTTGAAACAAGATTCCAAACTTATACAACTGTTTTATCTTTACTTCATTCTATTAAAGCGGGTGATTTAGCCGAAATTACGGATAACAAAATCGATCCTGACAAAATGACTATCTGGGCACATTCAAATGGAGGACAGATCGCATTAACGGTTCTTGCCATCACAAAACAAAATATACCAACAACTCTCTGGGCACCTGTGACAAAATCCTTCCCGTATTCTATTTTGTATTATCTAGACGAAGCGGATGATCATGGGAAATTTTTAAGAAAAGAGTTGGCAAAATTCGAAGAAGACTATGATGTAGAAAAATATACATTCACAAATTATCTTGAAGAAATCACTGCTCCAATACAATTACATCAGGGAACCAGCGACGATGCTGTTCCAGTTGAGTGGAGCGATGAATTTGTAAATTCAATTAAAGATTTAAAGAAAGACATTGTTTACTATAAATATCCCGGTGCAGACCATAATTTAAATCCCGGCTGGAATACGGCAGTTGAACGTGATTTGAGTTTTTTTACAAAAGAGATTGACAAAGACACAGAATTATTGTCAAATTAATAAGAGTATGTATAAGCTTATCGCCAAGTTGATTATAAATGTAGCTGCGCTTTTTGTTGTGGATTACATTATCCCTGGTTTTGAGTTCGCTGACTATCAAAGCTTGGTTATTGGCGCCATTGTGATTGGTGTGGTCAACACATTTATTAGACCGATTCTACAAATTGTTGCTTTACCAATCTCAATCCTCACGCTCGGAATATTCGCGTTTTTAGTTAATGTTTCGCTACTTTGGGTGGTTGCACTAATTGTGCCAGGCTTCACAATCGATAGTTTTGTTACCGCCATGGTTGCTTCAATTTCCCTCACGCTCGTGACAATGTTTCTCAATAAACTCACAAAGGATTAATAATGAGTAATAAGAAAAAACCCAAGTCGTTTCAAAAAAAGAAGGTGGGCACTGCTTTAGGGTATCGAACTCCTGACAACTTTAAAAGCAAGCTTTTTGGCAGACAAAATATTAACGTAAAATTTAACCCAGGAAGCATTAAAACCCAACACAGGGGATAAATGTGATATAATCTCCACTTGTAATGGCTGCAAAATCAAAAAAACAAAAAAATTACACTGTTGCGAAAGGAAATGATGGTTCGCTTCAGATAACTTTTACGATTGATTTTAATTTATTAAAAACCAAACGAGAAGAGATCGCAAAAGAAAGATCCGTGAATGTTGAAGTTGCTGGCTTCAGAAAAGGCAAGGCGCCACTAGATAAAGTTATCGAAAAAATTGGTGTTGAAGACCTGAATACTCATGCTTTAAACAGGATGCTGCCAAAAATGTTCACTGACGCAGTAATTTCTGAAAAATTAAAGCCGGCAATGATGCCAAAATTCGAGCTTATAAAGGTTGAGGAAGGCAAAGATTGGGAAATTCGTGCAAATACCTGTGAATTGCCAAAATTTGAAATCGGAGATTACAAAAAAGCCATTAAAACAATAAAATCACCCAAAAAAGTGAAATTAACAAAAGAAGAAAAAGAACAAAAAATAATTGACAAACTTATAACATCTATTGAGATGAATTTACCTGAAATTTTGGTTGAAGATGAAATTAACAGCAGGTTGTCTTCACTTCTTCAAAGACTAGAAAAATTAGGCCTAACACTCGAAGGATATTTAAGTTCAATCAAAAAAACTGGTGAGGAATTAAGAAAAGAATATCGCGAACAGTCAGTAGCAACGATTAAACTTGATTTAATCTTGGCAAAAATCTCAGATGAAGAAAAAGTTAAAATCAATGAAAAAGAAGTTGAAGGCTATCTCGAAGCCTCAAAGATTGATCCAAACTATAAGCCTGAAAGTGATGAAGAGCAAAAGAGATTAATTCGCTCAATCTTAAAGCGAAAAGCAGTCCTCGATAAACTTACAGAGCTCATGTGATATACTTGGGTAAAATGAGCGACGGTAAAGCTAAAAAATATCCACAGTACGCAAACCCCCTAGAAGCCTTCAAAGACCTCGGAAGATCTACAAGCAACTCTTTAAAGAAGGAGTTAGTCCAACCTATGGGTCGTGATTTTGTTGAACAAATCATAGGTCGCAAAATTAAAAAAAGCTATTCAGGGGAAATAATGCCTGGGGAATCACTTGAAATTAACGACGTTTATTCTGGGAAAAGAAAAGAATTCGAAGAATCAGAAAAGTTACTTCAATATGAACAAAAACTTGTTAAAGAAGAAAAATTATTAATTGAAAGGCGAACGAACGAATTAAGGATTGAAATTAAATCAATACACGAGGAAATTGTAAAGCTGGCAAAAGTAACTCCAAGGTTGTCCCGAGAAGTTGACATCGCAGCATTTCAAGCACCAATTTCACCAAGTACTTATGAAGTATTTTTCTTAAAACAAATATTTAACTTTATAAAAAGCTTTCGTCAAAATGTAGAAGAAGCCTCATATTGGCTATCTAGGCACAATAAAAGGGCAGCAACCAGAAACAAATGGGGAGCAAACCTCAAAAAACACGGAGCCAAATATTTACTTTCTGGCGAACATTATCTTCAAAGATCAGCAGGGTAATTTAAAGGGTTGACACATCCTCAAAATTTTTTCTAAAATAGCAGATACGTATGAAGTATTTTTCTCTTATTAACGTTATTTTGGTCCTAATTATTAGGGCCTGAGGCAACGTGGTGAGAGAATCATAAAATAAAGCCTAAAAAATTTTTTAAACCTCTCATCACGAGAGGATTTTTTTTGGTTCGTTCTTATTACAATTGAATCGTTAGATTAAGGAGTAGAGGCAAGATGGCAAGCATGTTTAAAGTTGATACGGCGTTTTCAGAAAAGTACTACGGTACATACGAGGGGCCTCCCTGCGACGAGAAATCAGAGCAATCAACCGAAGGTATAACAGATGATGATCTCGCAGAGTTGGAAGAACTTATTAGAATGTCGGCAAGGGACGGTCTGGGTCTTACTACTGATGCGTGTTGTTTAGTTGATTAGTTTTTTGGAGGGGGCAGAATTTTGCACAAACTGGCATTATTTTGCTCCCACTACTTTTTTCTAGTATAATTTCAATGTTCATGAACCCGTAGCACGATCGGTTAGCTCAGCTGGTAGAGCGCATCTTTGACGTAGATGAGGCCACAGGTTCAAGTCCTGTACCGATCACCAAAAGTTCGAGCCTGTCCCGCCGAAGCTGCAAAGCGAAGGAGGATCCTCTCGGGTTCACTCACTTCAGAATGCCCCATAGTTGAGAAGTTGCTTCAAAAATATTAAAATACATCACTGATCTTTAAGAGAGTTTGGAGAGAAACATGTCCTACAGAAGAACTCCTCGTAAAAAAACCGTTGTTTTGACACAAAAGCTTGCACGAGATTTCAACGAGCAAGTGGGGAAGCATCTTGAAGACAATATCAGACTGAGAGAACTGATGCTCGACATCGACCAGAGCAAGTATAGGAAGAAAAGATTCTCTCGCACTATCGCGTACCCGAAACAAAGTAAAAAGCTGAGTGAATATCTATCTGGATTAACTCACCAGGAGCACGCAATAATCATTAAGACTATGCAAGTAGTAAAGCGAAGACTGTTGGTGGCTTCTCAAAAATCCGAGATAGATAAAACCACAATCGGCTACTTAAGGAGCATGTCGATTGATGATCTCAAGAGTTTGAACGGAATCGGACAGGCCGCATCAATCTTCCTGAAAATAGCATTTTCAAGGGAGGTCTAAAGCAAATAAGGCTGAGAACCAAATCACAAATTTGGCCTCAGCCTTTAAGTTTTTATAAACGCCCCATAGTTGAGAAAGTTCTTCAAGAAGATTAAAATATCTCCAGGTGACCTTTGAAAGTTTATAAGGAGCGTAGAAGTGACTTATCTATTGTCTTTACAGTGCTTTTTAAGCGCATTAACAAGGTGGTTTTTTTTCTTAACGTTAGATGAAGCTGTCGATTTGGCTCTCCAAGCCGGCTATGACGGGATTGAATATTTTCCATTTCGTTGGAATATGACACACGATGTACTCAACGGAAACGTTAATAGGACATCGCTAAGTCGTATCCTATCAGCCCATCAAGCCTGGAGATCCGAGCGAAATATCTTTGAAATTTGGTCTCCGTTGGCTGCAAAGGCCTTTTTTCTTGTTCCCGAACGCAGAAACTCGATGCGGCACTTACTAATGCTACAAGAGTTAACAGGAAGAAACATTCCCGTCACACTTTATCCGTACCACGAGGGAATTATTGGCGGCAAAGAATGGAACGAGGGTCAATATCCTGAATTTTCCCAGTTTCTTGAGCGATGGGTACAAACAGACACAGGCCTTTTAACCAGATGGAAAGTAAATTCTCCGATAGGTTTTGTAAACAGAGCCGCTAAAAGAGGATTCACCGGAATAGTAATAGACACTGCACACATCAGAAAAGAATCCGACGGACTAAGTTTTGGTGATTGGAGGCAATCGATTCCAACCCTGCTTCCGCATACCAAAGCCATTCATGTCAGATCCATTTCGCCACAAGAAAAAGAAGGAGCGAAATATAACAATCAGGTTGAAATGTATAATTTCGTCAGAAATCAAAGTGGCGAGTTGCATGAGATGCTTAGGCAAATTCGTGACCAAAACTGGCAAGGATTGGTCGTGACTGAAACACCCTTCGACACGATCAGATGGATAAGCCCTGGCATTGGCCACGTGTCCAAACAAGAATTTGTAAAAGCACACAAACGCTTATTGGGTTCTATTAAGGGAGTACTTCAGGTACCATATGCTTAAAGTAGTAAGTATGCTCATACTCGTTCTGTTTATCTAGTTTTTACAAAACCCTTTCGGGAATTTCCTGAGAGGGTTTTTTATTGCAAAAAATAAACCCCAACAGTTTACATTGTTGGGGTTTCTCAAAACTATTTTTACATTACGTGCGCGCAAGCCAGTGAACTGGATTCCATCTTCCTGAATCATACGCCGTCACACCACTGTCGGAACAGGATGCCGTATGAACTATCCCGGAACCAGGAATGATGTAGTCAAACCACCATCCTCCCTCTTGGTCTTGGTAAGGCTCTTTTGTAATTATAACTGTCTCACGCTCTTCAGCGCCCTTCATCATCTTATAGCGAATACCAAATTTTATCCCCCGAAGGGTACGAACCTGATATCGCCCAAAATGTGGCCTATTCACAGCCAATGGTCTTGCACCGGGATCAACTTTTTCCAGCCGTTCAGGTCTGTAGAGTTGCATTCGAATACTCCTTAAAATACAAAGTTCTAACGAATTATATCCTATAATTTTATATTTGTAAATAAAAATAAAGCCGTTGAGCGATTTTTATTTCACCCAACGGCCAACACACTACTCACAATTCAAACTCTCAAACCTAACGCAGAACTTGTAGAACAGATCAAACTGATCCTCTGAAAAGCCTGCCCTTGAAAACATATCACGCACAATTTGGGGGTCTTTTGCATAATCAATTAAAAGATCTGCATAAACGGCTGGCAACATCAGCTCCATCAAAGTGACAAGCCTACTGTAAGTATCCACATCCAACACGTCATCAATAGCCAATAGATGGCGAAGGGTGCCTATAAATGCCCTTGTGAACCTTACTTTCCGTTGGCTCTCATCGTAATCAGCAGTAGCTCCGATTAACATTGTTTTTCCAATGTCGACAGTCATCTGCCCGATCGCCATTAGTTTCTTATCCATGTTAACGTCCTTTAATCCTTAACGTTGAGGAATATTAGCACAAAAATTGGTATAATGCTTTGTGCCTAAACGAATTTGGGCCCGTAGCTCAGTTGGCTAGAGCGTTCGCATGGCATGCGAGAGGTCAGGGGTTCGAGCCCCCTCGGGTCCACAGAATCTGCTATATTAAATTATGACAAGAAAAGAATTCTTCACTCATGTTAAAGAGGGGATAGTTAAGGGGTTTTCCTGGTCAATTGGAGTAACCCTTGGATTCGCATTTGTATCAACTGTAATAGTTTTTATACTAGGCCAAGCAGGAGGGCTGCCACTTATTGGCCACTGGATTGCAAATATAGTACAAGCTACTCAATCTTCTCTTGGCTCCAGAACTCCACTTCCGGTTAATTAAATTTTGAAATATACTCTGCATATAGTTACTTTGGAGGTGCTAATTGAAGGTTCAAGTAGCTTTGTACGGGAAGTTTAAAAGCAATCGTAGGGCATTGGCGAAACAAATCGTTTCGTTCTTTATGCCGGTCAGTAAAATCAGAGGAGTAAGAAAACGACGATTCAAGATGTCGTTTATTGGCAAGAGACGGTGGCTGCGAAAAAGTAATTCTGCAGTTTTGTTTATCAAGGGAGCGACTCTCAACGACGAACAAAAACAATCACTGATTGATCAACTGAAATACTACCTCGATCTAAGAAATGTCAGGATAAAGTTTTTGTAACCGCACTGGTGGGTTGTATAACCTATATAACCCACCAATTTTATTCTTATGATATAATCCTTCTTGCCTATTTTTTGGCAGCATTTTTACATGAGGAGTATTCGAGATGGTAATTTTGTTTTTTGGATTCACATGGGAAGAGATCACAAATTTGATGCCGAATGTAGTGCGCGCCCTCAATGTGCAACACCCGTACTACAGCGCCTGTCCAATGCCAGCTACTCTTGTATATGACGCAGAGGGCAATCCATACGAAGAAGGCCGCGCTATTGGAATACCAGGATTTGAAGATCTGCGTGAAAACCCGGGTCGTTTGAAGGTTTTGTCCGAAGAAATTCCGGACGTACCAATTTTCGTCGTCGATGCACCTGTTGAGGCTTACTTGAACGGTAAAATTTTGTAATTCTGCGATTGGCGGGTGGTCAATATATATTCTTGTCTACCCGCCTTATTTTTTCCGATTATTCTGCTATACTCAAGAAACTCGAATTTGCATCAGCGAATGAGAATTTCGAGTATATAATCTCTAACATAAAACTGTAAATTCAAGTTAGAGGAGTATACAATAGGTTCATGGATGAAAAAGATTATTTGGATAAATTAAGGCATACTAGCGCACACTTGTTGGCTGCTGCAATTTTGGAATTGTATCCAGATGCAAAACCTACAATTGGTCCTTCAATAGAAAATGGCTTTTATTACGATTTTGATAATTTAAAAGTCTCCGAAAATGATTTCCCTAAAATTGAAGAAAAAATGCACGAGATTGTTAAGTCTTGGGAATCTGTCGAAAAGACCGATGAATCTCTTGACCAAATCAAAGAAAGATTTAAAGACAATAAATATAAATTAGAACTAATTAGCGAATTCGAAAGTGAGGGGAAAGAAATTACGACTTACAAATCTGGTGAGTTTGTTGATTTGTGCCGCGGTGGACATGTTGACTCGCCCAAAGAAGAATTAAAATACTTCAAATTATTATCAGTAGCTGGTGCTTATTGGAGAGGCGATGAAAAAAATCCCATGCTTACGAGGATTTATGGAACAGCTTTCAAAACACAAGAAGAATTAGATAGCCACATAGAGGAACTAAATAAAGCTAGAGAAAACGATCACAGAATATTAGGACAAAAGCTTGATCTCTTCACTTTTTCTGAATTGGTAGGAAAAGGACTCGTCATGTACACACCAAAGGGGACAATAATAAAAAATGAGCTCAAAAAAGCAGTTCTTGATGCTTGCAAAGAATTTGGCGCCCAGGAAGTTGATATTCCTCACATGGCCAAAAGAGAGCTTTACGAAATATCTGGGCATGCAGAAAAATTTTCAGATGAACTTTTTATAGTAAAAAGCCACTATGATGAAGAGTTGGTACTTAAACCAGTTAATTGCCCTCATCACACACAAATTTATGCCTCACGCCCGAGAAGTTATCGCGAATTGCCGATTAGCTATATAGAGTCCACACAGCAGCACAGAGACGAAAAACCTGGCTCGATTGGTGGTTTAAATAGAACCAGATCTTTTGAAATTGATGATGGCCATACATTCTGTACAGTAGATCAAATTGAAACGGAAGCAGCAAATTTAGTTCGTGCGATTGAAAAATTCTACACGGGGCTTGGAATGTGGGGTAAACACTGGGTTTCTTTGTCGTTTAGGGATAAAAGTACACCTGAAAAATATATTGGTGAAAATGAAGATTGGGAGAAAGCAGAGGCGTTACTTTTAAAAATAAATGATGAATTAAATCTAAACGGAAAGGTAATGGAGGGTGAAGCAGCTCTTTATGGACCAAAAATCGACATCATGTTCAAAGATGCGACTGGCAGCGATCGTCAATTAGGGACGGTACAAATCGACTTTGCCATGCCCAAGAGGTTCAAACTTACATATACCGATCAGGATGGCAGCGAAAAAACTCCAGTTATGATTCACAGAGCAATATTGGGGTCTTATGGGAGATTTATTGCTAATTTACTTGAAACAACAGGTGGTGCTTTTCCAGTTTGGCTTTCTCCAGTTCAGGTTAAAGTTTTACCAATCACCGATCGAGTGCATGATTATGCAGAAAGTATCAAAAACGAGCTTAAAAATAGCAGTATTCGGGTAGAAGTTGATACGAGAAGCGAAACTCTTCAAGCAAAAATCAGAGATGCACAAATGGAAAAAATTCCTTATATGATTATTGTCGGAGACAGTGAAATGTCAGATAATAAAATAACAGTTCGCAAGCGCAGTGGTGAAGAAGAAAAAATGATTGATTTACACGCTTTCAAGGAAAAAATTACCGAAATTAACGAAAACAAGCTAAATGTTTTGTGATATTATTCACTCTGTGATAGAATTCACCCTGTCAAACAAACTTTGAGTAAAAGAGGAAATTATTGGAGAACTAATGAAAGCATCCGTAGCCCGGAAGTTCGGGTTATCGGAGCCGATGGCAAGCAATTGGGAATTATGCCAACATCTGAAGCCATAACAAAGGCTAAGGAGGCAAATTTGGACTTAATCGAAGTGGCATCCAACGCAAAACCGCCGGTTGCTAGAATTATGGATTTTGGAAAATTTAAATACAAGGAAGAGAGAAAGCTTAGAAAACAAAAAAAGAAAAACTCAGAAGTTAAGGAGGTTCGTTTTAGTCCTTTCATAGCTGATGGCGATTATAATGTACGGATTGAAAAAATCCGGGACTTTTTAGGAGACAGTAACAAGGTTCGAGTGGTTGTCGTTTTCAAAGGCCGTCAGCTTGGGAGTAAACAATTTGGGTATAAACTTTTAGAACGAGTTTTAGACGAATTTCGCGATAGAGTCGTCATAGACATGGAACCAAAATTTTTAGGAAGACACTTAGCAATGGTTATTTCGCCATTAAAAAAGAAAATATTAAAAAACAAAGATGCCAAAACAGAAAACAAAAAAATCAGCAGCAAAGAGGTTTAAGATTACAAAGACTGGAAAGATTTTACGTAGACGATCTTTCACTCGTCATTTGAATGTCAAAAAAAGCCGTAAACATAAGCGAAGACTTAGTGGAACTGTCGAAGTTAAACCTACATACGCCAAAAAGCTTAGAAAAGTTATGGGTGTTAAAAAATCTAAATAAACATGGCAAGAACAAAATCGATTACAACAAAAAGGCACAATAAGGTCAAAAAAATGGCCAAGGGTTTCAAACATGCCAGAAGGAAGCGTGTAAAAGTCGCAAAAGAAGCTTTGCTTCATCAAGGTCAATACGCTTATGTTGGAAGAAAATTAAAAAAGAGAGATTTAAGGAAAACTTGGATTACAAGACTAAACGCAGCCGCAAGAGAAAACGGAACCACCTACAGCAAACTAATTAAGGCATTGGCTGACAAGAAAGTCGAAGTCGACCGAAAGATTTTATCTGATATAGCTGCAACCGACCCTAAAACTTTCGAAGAAATTGTAAAAGCAGTAAAGTAAACTGGTGGGGAATATTCAACAAACTTTAGTCAGCCTAAGAAACGAATTCACGGCGCAATTGATGGATGCCAGAAGCCTAGGAGAGCTGGAAGAAATTCGGATTGCATATTTGGGCCGGAACGGCAGAATCACAAAACTAGTTAAGAATATTACTTCTGTAGAAAGCTCAGAGCGAAAAAGCATCGGTCTTCTTCTAAACGATACGAAATCCACAATGCTTTCTTTATTAAAAGAAAAGGAGAATAAATTAAGAGAGGGAGAAAATACCCAATTTGACCCAACATTGCCTGGAATCAAAAAAGAATTAGGGCATACACATCTTGTGACTCAAGCCATTAACGAAATTTCTGAGATCTTTGAGAACATTGGTTTTAGAAGATTAAGATACCCAGAAGTTGAGTGGGATTGGTATGCATTTGGATCTGTTAATTTTGGACCAGATCATCCTGCTCGTGATGAGTGGGAAACTTTTATTGTTGACAATAAACCCGACAAAGAAATGGGGCAAATGGTTTTGACTCCACATACAACTTCTGGCCAAGTCCGTGAAATGAAACGTCTTGGTCCAGTGTTTAGTGAACCCATACGAATGATAAATATTTCCAAGTGCTACAGGAGGCAATCTGACGCTTCGCACGTTCCAATGTTTCATCAGTTTGAGGGATTGGTTGTCGACAGAGGAATAAATATCACACATCTAAAAGGCACGCTTGATTATTTTGCAAAACAATTCTTCGGGCCAGATAGGAAAACAAGAATTAGACCATACAATTTTCCATTCACAGAACCATCATTTGAAGTTGATATAAATTGTGGAATTTGCGAAGGCAAAGGTTGTAAGGTGTGTAAAGGTGGATGGCACGAGATTGGCGGATCCGGAATGGTGCATCCACAAGTTCTAAAAAACGGTGGAATTGATCCAAATCATTACACCGGGTTTGCTTTTGGCTGGGGAGTAGAGAGAGTTTTCTTAATGAAAGAAGGATTGGGAATTAACGACTTGAGAACAATGTACAGTACAGATTTAAGGTATTTAAAACAGTTCTAATTGATATGAATATACAAATATTAGATAGCTGGTTAAGGGTTTACTTGAAAACTAATGCCAAGCCAACAAAAATCGCCGATTGCATGAGTCTTTGCGGACCCTCTTGCGAGCGCCTAGAGAAAAAAGGCAATGATTGGCTTTATGACTTTGAAGTCACTACAAACCGAGTAGACATGATGAGTGTTTATGGTTTGGCGCGCGAAGCAGCTGCAATCTTACCGCAATTTGGGACCAAAGCAACGCTGGTTCCGTTAGAGCTCAAAAAACCCAGACCACCCAAAAAGAGCCTTCCACTTAAGCTAAAAATAGACCGCAAATTATCAAACCGTTTAATGGGTGTTGTTATAACTGATATAGAAAATTGGAAATCTCCAGACTGGATGAAGAAAAGATTAAATGCGAGTGGAATAAGATCTTTAAATTCAGTAGTCGATATCACAAATTATATAATGGTCGAGATCGGTCACCCGAGTCATGTTTTTGATTATGATTTAATTAAAAATCAAAAAATAATAGTAAGAGAATCCAGAAAAGGAGAAAAAATAATCAGTCTTGATAATAAGGAATACACACTTCCTGGTGGTGATATCGTCTTCGATGACGGAACGGGCGAGATTATAGATTTGCCCGGCATTATGGGCACAAAAAACAGTGTAGTTAACAAGAATACTAAAAGGGTTCTTTTTTTCTTTGACAACAATGACCCAACTAGGATTCGAAGAAGCTCGATGAGCTTAGGAATCAGAACTGTTGCGGCAACGCTAAACGAAAAAGGAGTCGATCCAGAGTTAGCCGAAGCTGCGATGCTACGGGGAATTCAATTATTTGAAGAAGTTTGTAAAGCCAAAATATCAAGCAAAATTTACGATCAATATCCCGATAGATATAAGGTAAAAACAATAAAAACTTCAAAAGCGTTTATCGATTCTAGATTGGGGATAAGCATATACAAAAAGGATATCTCAAAGATTTTAGAGTCACTTGAATTCGAAACAAAATGGAGAGGAAACCAATTAGAAGTAAAAGTTCCATCTTTTCGGGCTCTTGATGTGAATTTACCAGAAGACATCATTGAAGAAGTGGCTAGGATTAACGGATATTATAATCTTCCAAGCGAATTAATGGAGGGGCAAGTTCCAAGTGCAGTTGATAATTCTAATTTTAAAATTGCAAACAAAATCAAAGCTACTTTAAAAGCACTAAAAGCTGTTGAAGTTTACACATCGTCGCTCGTATCAAAAGAGATGATTGATGGAAATGCAATTAAGTTACAAAATCCGTTAGGGTCCGACACTGAATATATGAGGGATAATCTGCGAACTTCACTGCTAAATGTTCTTAATTCCAATAAGGGTGTCAACGATCCGTATCATGTCTATGAAATTGCAAATATTTATTTACCGCAAAAAAATAATTTACCATTAGAGGAAGAATATTTGGCAGGTCTATTTGTAAACTACAATTACAGAGACGCAAAGGGAATTATTGAAACATTATTAGATCAATTAAATATCAGTACTTCATTTAAACAAAGCGACCTTAACCACTTCATCGAAGACTATGCTTTAGAAGTAAGGAGTAAAGAAAATTATCTTGGAAAATTTGGCGTCGTTAAGAATGATTTGATTTATTATGAATTTAGTCTAGAAAACTTAATTAAAAATCATCGTGATTACAAAAAATATAAACCAATTCCAAAGTTCCCGGCGCAAATTGAAGATATAACGTTAAAACTGCCGAAAAATACAAAAGCAGGTGAAGTGCTAAAAGATTTACTTCATTCGGATATCCTAATCAGAAAAGTGGAATTAACAGATATGCACAAATCAAACTACACTTTTAGACTTTGGTACCAATCAAAGAAAAAAACATTAAATGATAAAGATGTTGAAAAAATCAGAACAAAGCTTCTAAAATTTGCCGAAAAAGAATTTGGAGCAATACAAGTGGTCTAAACTTTCTTAATATTTCCAAAAGATGGATCGATAGGATCGCCAAGCACATCAACGCGTGCCGTTGCACCAGTAACAACAACATCAATTGCGGCAAAAAGAGGCTGATTTGCTTCTTCAAATTCCTCAAATCCAGATTCTTCTAATCTTCTGAGCATTTCTCCTGCATTCGCGCGTTTGCCCTCAATTATCTGCAATTGAACATAAATATAGTCTCTAATAAACTCAGCTTCTTGGGGATTAGTTATTTCAAAATCTGCGGGGAGCTCCGATTCGATTTGTAACCAAAACTCTCTACCATTAGATCCTGTGGCATCCTTTTTTGGTGTTTCTCTTTCGATCACCATCAACCTTCCTATAACTATTATACTTTTTTAAGTCAAACTATTCGCTGTTCCACTCAGTATTCACACCAATTGTGATTCTGCGATCTGATTCATTACCTTTCTCGTCACGCGCAATTGCACGTAATTCGTGTACACCATCATCTAAATTAGTTTGATATTCAAATGGAGGACCAGTGTAACTTCTCACATTGACTCCATCGATCTCAAGTTTCATTTCTGTAATTTTATAGATTGAATCAGCAGTGAATTTAATAGTTATATCGTTATCTAGATTAGAATCACGATCGCGGGGAGATATAAATTCTACATTTAAGGGAGCCCTATTAACACCTCCACAATATTCAGTTGGAGGATTATATTTCTCATCTGGATGCTCAGCAATCCAACCCAAAATCCCTTCTTGCCAACGATTCGGCTCACCCGGGCCAGCAGTCGGATCTTCTTCTTTAAATACAAAATATTCCTTTTCTTCGTAATTATTTGCAGCAATATCAGATGGCGTTGCAAGCTTTCCTTCACCCTTACAAACCTTCAACAAAACATGAACTGGATCTTCACCTGGCTCTGTTCCTTTTGCAAATTTTTCAGTTCTAGATGGCAAATTGTCGTGTGCTCTATAGCCTGACACTTCATCGACAGAAGCCGTGACAATCCCAGGAGGCTGCTCAAAAGTCACATTTGGCTTTCCACTTAAGGCTTCTAATAAAATATTTCTCCAAATAGGTGAAGCTCCAGTAACTCCGGAGGCCACAGACCGCATGGCAGAATTGTCATTATTTCCGACCCAAACGCCAACAACCACCTGGCTGTTTCCACCAATTGTCCAGTTGTCTCGTTTATCATTAGTCGTACCAGTTTTTACCGCGATCTCACGCCCTGGTATATGAAGCAAGGAATTCGTCCCAAAAACAAGGGATCTGGCATTATTGTCAGATAAAATATCAGCAATCAAATATGCGTGTTCTGGAGATAAAACTTGTTTACCTTTCTCAGGTTTGTTTTCCTCTAAAACCTTACCGCTTAAATCTTCAATTTTTAATATCGCAGTTGGATCAATTTTATATCCTTCGTTCATAAAAGCTGCATAAGCACCAGTCAACTCGATCAATCTAACTTCACCGCCACCCAAAGTAAGCGACAAACCAACGCGGTTAAGCGTTTCCTGATCCGGTTTTAAGCTTGAAAGACCAAGATTATATGCCGTATCCAAAGTATCTCTAATACCAACCAATGCCAACATTTTAACCGCAGGAACATTAATTGAATTAGCCAGTGCGTATCTTAACTGGATCGGTCCTCTATATTCGCCATCATAATTCACAGGCTCGTAGTCTGGATTATCAGCACCACCAGGGAATTTTGTTGGTACATCCATAATCAAAGTGCTGGGAGTATATCCCTTCTCAAGCGCGGTAACATAAGTAATTGGTTTGATTGCAGATCCCGGCTGCCTTAGTGAAGTTGTTACATTGACTTGACCATCATAGTCGGTTGCATTAAAGTCTTTCGAGCCAATCATTGCCAAAATTTCTCCAGTTTGTGGATCAAGAACCACGGCCGCACCATTACTGATATCCAAGCTCTCAACACTGGCAATTTCATCAGCAACTATTTCTTGGGCTTTTTCTTGTAAACTTAAATCAAGAGTAGTTGTTACTTGCAACCCTCCCTCTTGAATAGCACTTTCCCCATAGCGTTCAACCAAAATATCCTGAACATACTGGACAAAGTGCGGGGCCTTAAAGCTGGCTCCACGCGATATAAACTCCATATCTGGGAGCTGATTCTTTGATTCTTCTTCTTGTTCAGCCGTGATATAGCCATCTTCCCGCATTCTTCTTAAAACCTGCTCGGTTCGCCCTATATATGCATCAGGCGTAGAAGAAAATGGAGAATAAACTGTTGGCCTTTGTGGAAGTCCTGCCAAAAAAGCACATTCAACCAAATTTAAATCTTTTACACTTTTCCCAAAATACATCTCAGACGCAGCTTCAACACCCCAAGCGGTTCCTCCATAAGGCACTTCATTCAAATAAAGTAACAAAATTTCGTCTTTTGAATATCTACTTTCCACTTGAAGAGCCAAAATAAACTCTCGCAATTTACGAGTGACAGTACGCTCAGGTGATAATAAAACATTTTTTACAACCTGCTGAGTTAATGTTGATCCACCTTGAGCTCTACCTTGAGTAAAGAACCGTGACAATCCTCTGAGAAGTCCCAAAAAATCAAAGCCCTGATGATGATAAAAATTCTTGTCTTCAACAGCAATCGTTGCTTGTTTTAGATAATCGGGGATGTCTTCAAACTGAACAGGAGTACGTCTTTGGTCAGTATAAATGTCATACAGAACCTCGCCGTTACGATCTAATATTTTTGTCGAAAAGCCTTCGGCTCTCTCAATATTATCAGGTGCTGGTAGAGTCAGAGATAGTATTGGAATCAAAATGAACCCAATAACCATCAATATCACGACACCAATAAACATTAGCTTTGTATATTTGGCTATTTTTTCACTCCTATTAATCCTTTTTTGAATTGTAGGATTATAGGTTCTGCTTCGGACTCTTCGATTCCTTTTGCGTTTTAGACTTTCTTTCCACATACGCGTACTCATTTTACCAGATGATCATTTTACGTTAAAATACTCTTATCTATGGATGATATCAATAAAACACTAACAAGGGGAGTGGAACAAATTCTCCCTGACACTGAAGGGCTGAAAAAACTAATGGAGAGCAGGAAAATCACTCTCTATCAAGGGTTCGACCCGACCAATAAGAGCCTTCATATTGGGAATTTTATTGGGCTACGAAAACTGGCTCAGTTTCAAAAATTAGGTCATAAAGTAATATTCTTAATTGGGGATTTCACTGGAATGATAGGAGATCCAACTGACAAAAAAGCTACAAGACAAAGACTTACCAAGAACGAGGTTCAAGATAATTTAGCCAGTTTTAAAGATCAAGCCTCAAGCGTACTTAGCTTTGATGGTGAAAATGCAGCGGAAGTAAGATTCAATTCTGAATGGTTATCAAAACTAAACTTTGAAGACATTGTGGATCTTGCATCGAATTTTACAGTTCAGCAAATGATTGAGCGTAGCATGTATGCCGAGAGATTGAAAAATAAAAAACCTATCTATTTGCATGAATTTTTCTATCCACTAATGCAAGGCTACGATTCGGTCGCTATGGACGTTGATTTGGAAATTGGCGGCAACGATCAGTTATTCAATATGTTGGCCGGTAGGGCTCTTATGAAGAGCTTAAAAGGTAAGGAAAAATACGTACTGACAACAAAATTATTAGTCGACTCGCAGGGGCTAAAAATGGGCAAAACGACTGGAAACGCTATTTTCATGGACAATACACCAACTGACATATACGGCAAAATGATGGCAATTACTGATGACATGATAGAGCTTGGTGTTGAGCTCTTAACTGATTTGGGAAACGTTGATCTCACAAATCCAATGGAAGCCAAAAAACAACTTGCATATGAGGTTGTGAAACAGATCAAAGGGGAAGAAGAAGCCAAAGAGTCAGCAGAGCATTTTCAGAATACTTTCCAAAACAACAATGTAGATTACTCAAATGAAATTGAGTACACAGAATATTTAGCAGATGCCGTGGCAAATGTTATTGGAAGTAAAAGTGAAGCAAAAAGATTAATTGAACAAAAAGCTGTTGATGTGAACGATGCTGTAGTAGACAATCCAATTTACAAATTAGAAGGTGGAGAAAAAATTAAGATTGGAAAGAAAAACTTTGTTAAAATTAGAAGACCATGAAAGAGAAGACGAAAAAAAGATTAGTTAAAGTTGTAATCATTTTTGCTGGAATAGCGCTTTTATTGACAACTTTTTTACCTTTTATTCCTTACATTCTTGGCAATTAGTCTAGACGATCCAGTTTCGGAAATTCCATTCGTAGGCCCACTTTATCAAAAGAGATTAAAAAAACTCGAAATTGAAACTGTTGAAGACCTTCTTCATCATATTCCATCCAGATATGTAGATTTTCGCCATACTTCACAAATATCAAAGCTTAGGGCGGGGGAAGTGGTAACAGTTCAAGGCCAGTTGGTAAGCATTACAAACATCAAAACTAAAACTAGCAAATTAATGCAAATTGGAAAATTCTCAGACGGTGAAGACGCAATTAATATTATGTGGTTTAATCAGCCATATTTACTAAGGAGCTTAAAGCCCGGCACAATTCTTTCTGTTTCCGGAAAAGTATCTTTTTGGCAAAAAAAGTTGTGCTTTATTGCTCCACAATACGAAAAATTAGTGGATGACCAGCCAGTGCACACCGGCAGAATCGTCCCTATTTACCACGAAACTTCTGGATTAAGCTCAAAATGGATTCGTTCAAGAGTTAATTATTTGTTGCAATGTATTGATACATTGATATTGGATGACTTTATTCCCAAAAAGCAGTTAACAGATTTAGAGCTTCAAGATTACAAATCAAGCATAACAGCCATTCACAAACCGGCAGATTCTAATGATGCAAAGCTTGCCCGCGAACGCTTAGCATTTAATGAACTCCTAAAAATTCAGCTTGAAAATAACTTTAATAGAATAAAGTGGGAAAAGTATAAAAAATCTCACCAAATTAATGTTTCCAAAAAGGATATTGAATTATTTTTATCGAAAATGCCCTTTGAGTTAACTAAATCACAAACGAGATCTATCGAAGAAATAGTAAAAGATTTGAAGGATATCCCACCAATGAATAGATTATTAGAAGGTGACGTTGGATCTGGAAAAACAGTTGTTGCTGCGTTTGCGGCGTATGCAAGTCATAAAAACAGGCTTCAAAGTGTGTTTATGGCTCCAACGCAAATTTTGGCACAACAACATTACGATACCCTAAAGGGCTTATTAAAGCCATTTAATATCAAAGTTAGTTTGATAACTTCGTCTGGAATTAAAAAAGATTTTGATGAAGAAGATTTAATAATCGGAACACACGCGCTTATTTTTAAAAAAGCAAATTTTGAAGAGGTGGGACTTGTGGTTATTGATGAACAACACAGATTCGGCGTAAAACAAAGAGCTCTCTTGGCTGAAAAAGCAGAAAAATCCGGAAAAGCTCCGAATGTGTTGACCATGACTGCAACTCCAATCCCACGAACCGTTGCGCTCACATTGTATGGAGACTTGGATCTTTCAACTCTTGATGAAATGCCCAAGGGAAGGCAGAAAATAACTACCTGGATTGTGCCCCCTAAAAAACGAGACAGTGCTTATGAATGGATTGCAAATGAAATTAAAAAAGAAAAGTCACAAGCTTTTGTAGTCTGCCCACTCATTGAAGAGTCTGAAGCTGAATCCTTAAAAACCGTCAAGTCAGCAATTAAGCAATTCGAAGGACTTAAAAAAATATTTAAAAACTACAAATTAGGACTTATGCACGGAAGGTTAAAAGTGAAAGAAAAAGATGAAGTGATTGCTGATTTCAGGGCAAAAAAAATAGATATCTTAGTTTCAACTCCTGTTGTCGAAGTGGGGGTCGATATCCCAAACGCAACGATAATGCTTATCGAAACCGCAGATAGATTTGGATTAGCACAATTGCATCAACTACGTGGACGAGTCGGAAGAGGAGCTAAAAAATCCTATTGTTTATTATTCACTGAAAACACAAGCAAAAAAGTTCAAAACAGATTAGAAGCCCTAAAAAGCGCGCAAAACGGGCGAGAGTTAGCCGAAATTGATTTGTCTATGAGAGGAGCTGGAGAAGTGTTTGGGATTAAACAACATGGAATAGGGGAACTTAAAATCGCAAATTGGCAAGATATTGATTTAATCAAAAAATCTCGCAAGTTTGCGGATGAAATAGTGGCGAACCAAAAATCCCACCAAAAAATAATCCAATACTTCCAGAAAATGAGAAAGGTGGATAATTAATTTACATTTCACAGATTCTGGGTTAAAATTGCAGCAGCATGACACCGTTACCAAAAAAGAAACATACTCGTGCAAGATCGAACAGAAGGCGAGGAGCAAAAAAGCTCACTCTTCCAACTGTGGTTAAATGTTTATCTTGTGGAGAATACAAATACCCACACAAAGCATGCCCCTCTTGTGGTAAAAAATAATAATGAAGTCTGCCGAAGACCCAAGACATAAAAAAAGAAGAAAAGTAGTTAAGCAGCTTTTTGCTTACTCTTTTCAAGAACAAGAAATCGGAGATAAAGCCACCAAAATTGTTAAATTAGCCAAAAAGTTAGATAAAAACATATCTGAATCTGCTCCACAATGGCCTATCGAAAAATTAAACAAAATCGATTTAGCAATTCTAAGATTGGCGGTTTATGAATTAACTAAAACAGATACGCCACCAAAAGTAATAATTGATGAGGCAGTTGAGTTGGCAAAAGAATACGGAAGCGAAAGTTCTCCCTCTTTTGTAAATGGGGTTTTAGGAAATATACTTAAAAGGATAGAAGAAAAGGAAGGAAAAAAGGATGAAGAATGAGGAACTCAACACAAAAATACTAGCATTACTAGCCGAGCAGATCGGAGTTGAAGTTGAAGATATAGAATTAACTGACCAACTTGGCATAGATCTTCACATGACTAGTGGAGATATTCTAGATTTTATAGATAAGTTAAGTGAAGCAGGAATTGTTGATGAAATTGAGATATCAAAAAAATACACAGTTGAACGAATGCTTGAAAAAGTAGCTTCCGAATCACTCATTTAATAGACTAAAGTGGAAGAAATTAAAAAACAATTTAAAAATAAGGATCTTTATGACCTGGCATTAACTCATAGGTCGTGGGTTAATGAAAACAAAAAAGTACGTAGGTCAAACGAAAGATTGGAATTTTTGGGTGACGCAGTACTCGAATATGTTGTTTCCAGCTTTTTATACAAGGAGTTAGCGGATAAAGAAGAAGGATTCCTGACAGCGCTAAGAGCCAACATTGTAAACACAAAAAATTTAAGTGAATTCGCAGATTCTATGAAAATGGGCGAAGAACTTTATTTATCAAAAGGGGAAGAAGCAAGCGGCGGAAGAACAAACCCGTCATTGCTCGCAGATACTGTTGAATCAATTATTGGCGCAATTTATATTGATCGCGGCTTAAAAGCAGCTGAAGAATTTATACACAAAAATCTATTAACCGACTTGGATAAAAAATTAGCTGAACCCCTGAAAGACCCAAAATCACGTTTTCAAGAGGGCGTGCAAGCAAAAGGATATCCAACTCCAAAATATCGCGTTGTAAATGAAGAAGGGCCAGACCATGCAAAAGAATTCACAGTTGAGGTCACTGTTGACAAAAAAGTAATCGCACAAGGCAAGGGAAACAGCAAAAGTGCTGCAGAACAGGACGCCGCTGAGCGTGCACTTGATGAAATCGACCAAGAACTGTAAACTACATAGGCTAAATAACAATATGGTAAAAATACGATTAGCTAGACATGGAAAAACGAACGACCCTTTTTACAGGGTTGTTGCTATTGATTCTCATTCAAAGCGAAGTGGTAAAACCCTCGCAAACTTAGGATATTGGCATCCCAAAAAGGATGTAATTAAGGTGGATAAAAAAGCTATTGAAGAATGGGTAACAAAAGGCGCGCAGGTTAGTGAAGCCGTTAAAAAACTAATAAAATGAATGATTTAATTGAATTTTTGATTACCAATATTATTGGCACTGATGATATAAAAATTGAAGAGGAAACTGAAGATTCAAAAGTGAATTATATCATTGAAGCAAAACCAGATTACGTCGGATTGATTATCGGAAAAGAAGGAAAAACAATAAAAAACTTAAGGAAAATTGTATCTATCAGGGCAACTCTTGAGAACAAAGTAGTTAACCTCACTGTCCAACCGTCTCAGTAAGAATAAACGGATCGGCTCTTTCAACTGGTTCTTCGGCAGAAACAT
>Ga0066639_10000752_pt1 | contig 28737 bp, 32 predicted proteins | sample CryGeyCG2114_010_2_FD_59504 | JGI IMG/M metagenome (GOLD analysis project Ga0066639, IMG submission 59504) | Groundwater microbial communities from aquifer - Crystal Geyser CG10_big_fil_rev_8/21/14_0.10 | ecosystem: Environmental > Aquatic > Deep subsurface > Groundwater | place: USA: Utah...
CCGCCACAATCACTGTGGCGGTTTTTTTATTGCCCAAAAATATCTTCAAAATAAATCCTCCCCTTTCGAATGGGAGGCAGAGCGAAGCGGTGGAGGGGTTGATATAAATTAAAAATTAAATCATTTTTACATTGTTTGATAATTGAAAATTTTTTAATTTATATAAGATGCTTTCATGCTTTCATGTTTTTGTGCTTTTATGTTTTCAATGTTTTAATGGGCTTTCGTGTTTTTGTGCTTTTGTGTTATAATTAATTATCAATTACATCTCGTAAGAGAGAAATAATTCCCATGCTCAAATGATCAATCAAAAAGATTTGGAAGAAATTCTTCTGCAAAATAAAATTTTGGATCAAGCCCAACTCAAAAAATATAGCGACACGGTCAGAAAATCCACCACCACTTTGGAGGAGTTAATAGTAGAGGAAAAAATCATCTCCCCGGCTCTGCTTTATGAATTAGCGGCCAAATTTTATCAAATGCCATTTATCCATCTGAAGGATAAAACCATCCGCAAGGATATTCTGTTTTTAATCCCCGAAATTACCGCCAGATCACACCAAACCATTGCCTTTGACAAAACCAATGAGGATTTAAACATTGCTACCTTGGATATTTCCAACATCGAACTCTTTGATTTTTTAGCCAAAAAAACTCAATTAAACATCAAACTACACATCACCACTCCCGAAGATATTAGTGAAACTTTAAAAATTTATCACAAGGGTTTAAGCGCCGAAATCAAAGAACTCGGTGAAGAAGAAAATGGCCACGAAGGCAAGCCAGAGGAATTAAAAAACTTAGCCCAAGACCTGCCAATTGTCAGAGTCGTGGATACATTGCTTGAATATGCCATTTTAGAAAAAGCCTCAGATATCCACATTGAACCATCCGAAAAAGAAGTCGGCGTGCGTTATCGCGTAGACGGTATTTTGCGCAAGGTGATGACCCTGCCAAAATCCACCCATGCCGGCGTAGTCGCCAGATTGAAAATTCTTTCCAGTTTAAAGTTGGATGAACATCGATTACCTCAAGATGGTCGTTTTAAAATTAAAACCAAGGAATACAAAGTCTCCTTTCGTATTTCCATTATCCCTACTTTTGACGGCGAAAAAGTTGTTATGCGTTTGCTCCCCGACGAATCGCAACAATTAACTTTGGAACAACTGGGCTTTAATCCGGAATCACTCAAGCTCACCAGACGCAATATTGAAAAACCCCATGGTATGGTGCTAGTTACCGGTCCTACCGGCAGTGGTAAAACCACCACGCTTTATACTATTTTGGGCGAACTCAACAAACCAGAAGTAAATATTTCTACCATTGAAGACCCGATTGAATATAAAATGAAAGGCATCAACCAAAGCCAGATCCAACCCAAAATCGGCTTTACTTTTGCCACTGGTCTGCGCGCTTTCTTACGCCAAGATCCGGATATTATTATGGTTGGAGAAATTCGTGACACCGAAACCGCCGAAATAGCTATTAATGCCGCTATGACCGGCCATTTGGTTTTGTCTACTCTGCATACTAACGACGCGGTAACTGCTATCCCCCGCTTTATGGATATGAAAATCCCGACATTTTTAATTGCTTCCACTATTAATATTATCATTGCCCAAAGATTGATCAGAAAAATATGTAAAAATTGTATTGAAAGCTACACTTTGGATAAAGCTTTACTGGCCCAATTGGAACAGCAATTTGATTTAGATAAATTACAAAAATACCTCACCGAGCATGGTCATATGGCTAAAGATCAAAACATAAAATCTATGCTTTTTTATCGAGGCAAGGGCTGTAATCAATGTGATAATAGCGGCTATAAAGGGCGCTTGGGAATTTATGAAACATTGGAGGTCACAGAAGAAATGTCCGAACTTATTTTAAAAAAGGCTTCACGAGATGAACTTCAAAAATTAGCCATTGCACAAGGTATGATGACCCTGCTCCAAGACGGATTTATTAAAGCTAAAAACGGCCTGACCAGCTTGGAAGAAATTTTAAGAGTCACCCAAGAATAATAAAGCGCATTGTATATGCGTGTCAATTAAAATGTCATTCTGTATTTCACTGTCATTACGAGCCTGCCTGCCGGCTTGTCTGCCGGAGGCATGACGGGCAGGGGCGCATCACTAGAAATGTTTACCCCATGAAATAGTATACTAAAATCATTTCATTGGGGTCATCCCATATCCTAGACGCATAGACATCAATAATTACCACTGATAGATTAAAACTAAATTATGAAAATAAAACTATTTAAAAAAATTTCCGCGACCAATAAAATATTTTTGTTGCAAAATTTATCAGTGATGATTAAAGCCGGTGTGCCGCTCGCTGATGCCCTGAGTACTTTAGCTGAGCAAACTAAAAACAAAAAATTAAAAAACATTCTCTTTGATATTCAAAAAAATATTAAGGAAGGTAAAAATTTCAGTGATAGTTTAGCTCCTTATCAAGATAATTTCGGAGAATTATTCATCAATATGGTTCGAGCTGGCGAAGCTTCGGGACAACTAGACACCGTTATCAAAGAGTTACACCAACAAACCACCAAAGACCATCAATTAATGTCCAAGGTTAGAAATGCCATGATTTATCCGGTGATTATTATCATCGCTATGTTTATCATTGGCACCTTTATGATGGTTTTTGTTTTACCCAATATCACCAATTTATTTGCAGAATTAGAGGTTCAACTGCCCCTCCCCACCAGAATCCTAATCGGGGTGAGTAATTTTACTCAAGCCAATGGTCTTTGGTTAATTATTATTATAGCAATTTCAATTATTGCTTTGGCCAATATTATCAGAACCAAAAAAGGCAAATACTTATTTGATTCTGTCCTGCTTAAAATTCCGGTGGTCGCCGAAATAATCAAAAAAATTAATTTGGCCCGAGCCGCTAGAAGTTTAAGCTCACTGATTAAAACCGATATTACTATTATTGAAACATTGCAGGTAACCGCTCGAGTTTTGGGCAATTCACATTATAAAAAAGCTTTAATGGAATCAGCGGAACAGGTTAAAAAAGGTAAAAAAATGGCTGAAGTTTTCAAAAATTATCCTCATATTTTCCCGCCTAATATTATTTTGATGATTTCGGTTGGCGAAGAAACCGGATCTTTGGAAGAGGTATTGGAAAATCTCGCCTCTTTTTATGAGGAGGAGGTTTATAATACGATGGAAAATTTACCAGTCATCATTGAACCAGTTTTAATGATTTTAATCGGAGCCGCCGTGGCCGGGATCGCTTTAGCGATTATGATGCCGATGTACAATCTAACCGAAACAATTTAATCATCATGATTAATATTTTTAATAAAAATTTAGGGTTTACTTTAATAGAAATATTAGCAGTTTTAATGGTGGTGGGCATTTTGGCCCTAGTGAGTTTGCCAATTTACTCCCGTATTAAACCGAAATTAAATTTGAATGCTGAAACCAGAGATATCGCTTCTGATTTACGCTACGCCCAACAATTAGCCGTCACCGAACAAACAAATTATTCAGTAAACTTTAATCAAGCGCAAAATCAATACTCTATTGTTAAAATTTCTACTGGTGAAATAATTAAAAATAAAAGTTTGCTAAATGGAATAACTATCAATTCCATAACCGGCTTAGATTCTGATACCGCCGAATTTAATGTCACTGGGGCCGCCACTAAAGCTGGAACCATTGTCTTAATCAACACAGACAATATTACCAATACTATATCCATAAAACCATCGGGCTATGTTAAAATTGAATAATCGAGGCATTACTTTACTAGAAGCGATGATTACTATCTTGGTGATTATGATTGGTATTTTGTCATTAGTTAAAATATTCCCCATAGCTTTCAAAATTAATAAAGCCTCGGAACAATCAACCATTGCCACTAATTTAGCCCAAGCCGAATTGGAAAATTTGTATTATTTAAATTATGACAATATTGCTGTCGGCACCTTAGAAGCCAAACACCGCCTCGCCCTTGATGTTAATGATCCGCTTTATAATTTTCAACGCGAGGTTTTAATTGACTACGTTGATAGTAATTTGACTGTCTCAGCTGCAGAAACCAATCTCAAAAAAATGACCGTAAATATATATTGGTATAGTCCGGCCTTAAAATTAGAAAAAACCACTCAATTATCATCATTAATCAGTAAAAAATGACCAAGCCTCCACTAGCTAAAACCAAGGGATTTTCTTTAATTGAAATAGTTATAGTGATTAGTATCTCAACCATTCTTTTTTTGGTGGTCGCAATGGTTTATTATATTAGTCAATCCACTTATCAAAAAACCGACACCAGAGCCGAAATTATTCAAAATGGCCGAGTCATTACCGATCGAATAATTCGAGAACTCAGACAGTCTCAGAGTCTGGTAACTGCTTTACCGGATGATAATTCCAATCCGGCTACTATCCCTTCTGAAATCATATTTCAAGATGGGCATGACACCACCGATATATACTATATTAAATATTACTTATTGGGCACTGATATTATGCGAAATTATATGGTTTATTATTTTGCCAGCGACCCTGATACTTATGTTTATAGTTATGACACTGATCAGTATGGCAATGAGCCCCTCTCCAGGGTTTTGGATACTAGAGTAATTGGTGAATATGTCACTGATTTGGAATTTTGGGGCAATGGTTTAGTTAATATCAATTTATATTTAAATAAAAATTCAGAAACTATTAATATCAGTACCTCTATTTATGGCCGAAATTTATAACGCATAACAAATAACGCAAAACACATAATAGCAATTTAAAACTCAACATTAAATGTTAAAATTATTAAATAAAAAAATAAATAATAAATACCAAGCGTTAAACGTTACACGTTTGGCGTGGCGCGAAGACGGTTTTATTTTGGTGACTACAATTCTGGTTATGTCTTTGATGCTCCTAACCGCTGTTTATGCGGTTAATTTCACTATTACCGAAATGAAAATATCCACTAGTCAAGCGGTGGCCACTAAAACCTATTATTTAGCGGAGGCCGGAGTTAATGAGCTTATTTGGAAAATTCAAAATGATTCTGCCACCGGTCAAGCCTTTTTAAATGGCACCTTAAGCGCTACCAATGATATTATCAGAAATAATATTTTTGGTGATAACAATGCCGCCTATCATGTATCGGCTATAAACACCGTGCCGGCTGAAGCTTGGATTATTGCCACTTCCACCTACCAAATTTCCGGTAAAACCTCTCAACGCGTCGTTAAATATTATATTAGCCAAGCCACTGGCACCGGCAACAATTGGGAATACACTATTTTTGCCGGTGGTCGAGGATCACAACAAAATGGTAATTTTACCTTTACCGGCTCTGGCTTGGTACTAATCAGTAATGGCGGCCGGTTGCATGCCAACCAAGATTTAAAAGTTCAAGGCGCTGAAGTGGTTATTAATGACGGCGTAGTTTCAGCTAGTAATAATATCTTAACCGTGGCTGGCGGAATCTTAACTTTAAATAACAGTTCTCAAAGCTCTCCCACCACTACCATAGATATTCTGCCTATTGATTTTAACTCCTCAGCGGCTACCTCTTGGAAAAACCGAGCCACTGTGACTTATACTAAAACTCAGTTCAAAAATTTAGCCAATGACACGACTTTAAATGGCATTATTTATGTCACCGGTGATGCCGAGATTACAGGTAAAAATATGACTATCAATGGCGTCCTAGTCGCTGAAGGTGAAATTAAAATAAGTAATTCCGGCCAGACCTTACAAGTAAATTCCAACAGCACTTATGGTGGCGGATTATTAGCTACCGGCGATGTGGATATAAACACCTCTGGCGGATCAGTGACGGTTAATGGTTTAATTTATGCCGGAGATGATTTGGAACTTATAAGTTCTGGCACAAATTTTGTAATTAATGGCAGTATGGCTGGTTTTGACGCTAAAATTACGGCCAGTGGTGGGGCTATTACTCTGACTCATACTCCGGAAAACTTTCAAAAAGTAATTGACCCGACCAATAATGCCAATCCGCCGGTTATCCAAATTGATCATTGGGAAGAACAATATTAACTTACAAAAACATAGAAAGCACTAAATCAAAAAAACACACTTTCAAATTTTGTTTTTGTGTTTTCCGTGTTTTCGTTTTTTACCAATAAATGTTATAATTTATAAATAATAATTAAAAATTTGCTGTGTCTTTCTTAAATACCACTGAAGTCGCTTTTGGTTTAGATATCTCAGATCGTAATCTGCGAATGGTTCAATTGGAAAAAAGCGCCAAAAAAATTAAAGTTCAACTATACAATGAGATAAAATTACCACCGGATTGTATTTTGGGCGGCGAAATAAAACAACCGAAGATTTTTTTAGATTCTCTTAATAAAATGATGAAAACTAAAATTGGTCACGGCCAATTAAGTGACGAGGTAATTAGCGTCTTACCGGAAGAAAAAACCTTTTTTAAAATTTTAAACATTCCTCTGGTGGCGGATGAGGAAATTATCGAAAAAATCAAGGAAATTTTACCGCAAGATATTCCTGTGGATTTTAATGATATCTATATGGATTATCAAATCATTGAAAAAAATGATAATGGTTTAATGGTCTTGGTCGGCGTGTCACCAAAAAACATCATTGAATCTTACGTGGATATTCTAGCCAAAGCTAATTTAATTCCAACGGTTTTAGAAATTGAATCAGCCCCGATTTCCAGATTATTATTAGAACAACCCAATGATCAAAAACCGCAAATTATTATCGACATCGGCGCCCAAAGAACCGGTTTATTTCTCTATGATAAAACTATTAAATTTACCGTCAGTCTACCAATCTCCGGCAATAATATTACCAAATATATAGCCGATACTCTAGATATGAAATGGGATGAAGCCGAAAAAGCTAAAATTGTCTGCGGCTTAGATAAAACCAAATGCCACGGGGCTCTCCTGGAAATATTTACTGATATTATCAATGAATTAAGCTCGCGTATAACTAAGGCCATAAGTTTTTACAGTTATAATTTTGCTGATGCCAAAAAAATTGAGAAAATATTATTATGTGGCGGTGGCGCTAATTTTATTGATATCGCCACGGTTTTAGAAGCCAAATTAAAAATACCGGTGACCATTAGCAATCCCTGGTCAACTATTGCCAACCCCAATGATAAATTTTTTAATGCCGAAAGATCACAATCATTTGTGACCGCCTTAGGTCTGGGCCTCAGGGGGTTAAGACCTGATACCTTCTTATGATTACCATTAACCTGCTCTCTCCCGTTCAAAAACGAGAGTTAAAAATAAAACGAGTTTATGTGGCTATCAAGGAGCTGATTATTTTGGTCCTGCTTTTTACTTTAATTATAGCGATTATGCTTTTAGTATCTAAATATATTTTGGACAATAGTTTGGCTAGATTAATTGAAAGAAATGCTTACACTATTGAAGGCAATCGTGATGTGGTCAGTAAAATTAACGCCATTAATACTAAAATTACTGTTATTGATAAAATTCAAAAAGACTTTAAAAAGTGGTCTAAATTTTTTATTACCCTTACCGACTTAACCCCTAATAATATTTCTTATGATTTAATAAAGATTAAATATAGTGAGGCCTCTATAGAAATCAGGGGAACAGCTAAAACTAGGGATGACCTCACCAAATTAAAGGACAACTTAACTGATTCACAAATTTTTTCAGATATTAATCTGCCTTTACAAAATTTATTGGCTAAAGAAAATAATAATTTTACCATTACGGCTAAAATACTTTTGGATAAAATAAATTAAATATGATTTTAAGTTATTACAAAAATAAATTTTATATCAATATCGGTCTGATTTTGATATTTTTTGTGAGTATTTCTATTTTTATTATTTATCCGGCTTTAAGGGAAATAAATAAGGTCAATCAAGAAATTACCAGTGAAAGGATTAAATTAGAAAAAAAATTAGCTCTCGGTCTGAATATTAAAAAAATTATCAACGATTTAAAGCTTATTGAAGATACGGCTAATGATTTAGATCACATATTTTTAGAAAAAAATAGTGAACTTAATTTCATTGGCAATTTAGAATCAATAGCCAATAAATATAATTTAACCCTAAACATCACCTCCGATTTCACCAGTCAAGATATTGGTTATAATATTTCACGGGTGGAGGTCCAAATTATTGCCAGTGGCAATTACAAGCAGATTTTACAATTTATAGCTGAATTAGAAAACCAGACATATTATTTCAATCTTCAATCAATCTCCTTTTCTAAAAATAAAAGGACCGACAACTCCACTCTGGTGGCCGCTCAATTAATTGGTAATGCTTTTTTTAAAAAATGAAAAAATTAAACCTTAAAAAAATAAACTTTTTTCTAATAATTCGATATCTCTATCCGATTACGATTATTGTGGTAGTAATGACTTTGCTAATTTTATTAAGATTTTTGTATAGCAATGTCTATCAAACCATTATTGAAGCGGAATTAATTTCGGATTTAAAAAAAGAAACTACTGACGAGAGTTTAGAAAAAGATAAATTTGATCAAGTCATCAAAAATTTAGAATTAAAATCAATAACGCCCAAAATTAATATTGCCGAAATCAAAGACCCCTTTCAAAATTTACCCCTCCCACCCGCTCCGCCTAAACCATAAAAAAATCGCCTCCAATTAAAAGGCGATTTTTAGTTTAAATTATAATTTTCTAAGTCTATCTACAGCCGTTGTTAATTCGGCCAAAAAAATATCTATCTCCGACCGAGTATTATACTTACTCAAACTCACCCTTAAACTCCCTCGAGCCTCCTCTGGGCTGAGACCAATAGCGAGTAAAACATGGGAGGGATCAAGCGAACCGGAAGAGCACGCCGAACCAGTTGAAACCGCTATGCCTTTTTCGGATAATCGCAAAACAATATCCTCTCCATCTACACCAGCCAAAACAAAACTGGCATTATTAGGTGATCTATTTTCCAAGGACCCAGTCACTTTAACCTGAGAAATATTTTTCAATACTTGCTCTATTAAATAATCTCTTAATTCTTTGATGGTTTGAGTTTTAATAATTTGGCGATCCAACAATAAATCCACGGCCACCCCCAGCCCCACTATCGCCGGCACATTATAAGTGCCCGGTCTAATATTGGCCTGTTGGTGTCCCCCAAAAATTAGAGGTTTTAGGGGCGTGCCTTTTCTAATATAGATAGCACCAATACCTTTTGGTCCATAAATTTTATGGGCCGATAAGGATAGTAAATCTACTTTTAAATTAGTCACTTGGCAATTTAAAAAATTTAAGGCCTGGGTGGCATCAGTGTGAAAATATATTTTATGCTCCCGATCAATATTTAATTTAGCAATTAATTCACCTATTTCGGCTATAGGAAAAATAGTTCCAATTTCATTATTGACATACATTATTGACACTAAAACAGTTTCCGGCTTAATCGCCGCTTTCAGTTTCTCCAGACTAATTTGTCCATTTTTATCCGGGGTTAAATAAGTTACTTCTACGCCTCTTCTAGTTAATTCCAGGCTAGGTTCAATAATGGCGTCATGTTCTACTTTGGTGGTAATAATATGGATTTTAGAGCCCTTAGATTCATCCCTAATGGCCTCTGTAACGCCTAAAATAGCCATATTATCACTTTCCGTCGCTCCAGAAGTAAAATATATCTCAGACTTATCACAGCCCAAAAATTTGGCAATTTTGGCCTGAGCGCGATCAATAGCCACTCGATTGTTTAAACCGGCATAATGAAGCGAAGAAGCATTACCGTATTCCTCATTAAAATATGGTTCCATCGCTTTTACTACCAGTGGATCAATTTTGGTAGTAGCCGAATTGTCTAAATATATCTGGGATTTCATAATACCTTAAATAGCTAATACTTCCTTGACTTCTGGTATTTCTTCTTTGATGGTTTTACCAATACCCTCTTGTAAAGTAATTTGAGACATGGGGCAACCCACGCAAGCGCCTTGAAGTTTAATAGTTAGAAGTCCGGTTTTATTGTCATATGAAACAAATTTCACATCACCGCCATCCATCTGAATATAGGGTCGGATTTTTTCTAATTGTTTTTTTATTTTTTCTACCATAAATTTATAATTATCTAGTTTCAAAAGCTTTAACGATATTTAAATATTTTTCTTTGACCTCGGGACCAAATTTAACTGTTTCCACTTTTATAAATTCTTGTTTTATTTCGGCTTGTTTTTCTGCTGATAAAACCTGATCAGCCATGGGATATAAGATATTATCTTCTTTAAAAATATGATCTTCTAATAAAAAAGCGTAACCGCGAGCATTAGTTAAAATTTCGGCCAGATTATTATTATCCAAACCAATTTCTAAATTTTTAATATAATCTCGACCCAAATCATGTTCGTGTAACATTTGATCAACTGGATTACAATGCATAGCCACATCATCTTGACACATCGCCTTAAACAAAATATCTTCTTCCTTAGCATGGTGCCATTTATCAGCATAATTTCTAATAAAATCAATAGCTGTATCAAAAAAATCTCGATCTATCTTTTGGCCATTTTCTATTAATTGACACTCTTTTTTCATCGCCGAAATAACTTTCAAAATATTTTGATGTTCATCCGACAAAACATTTGTTAATTCAATCATATATTATAATAATTATTTTTTAACTGTTTTTTTCCAAACTACGGCAATTATTAAGAGGTAGATAATATAACCGATTAATTCCAACAGTGATGGATTGCCGTTGTACCCCAACAAACCTTTTAAAATACTACCAAACCAACCGTTCTCATGTAAAGTGGGAAAACTGCCATCACTATTTATTGGCGGATTTATATCCCAAACATGTTCTATAATAATTGGCATCACCCCGGCTTCTTGAAATTCATGGATACCGTGAGCCACTAACCCAGCCGCAAATAAAATCAAGATCACTCCAGTGATGTTGATAAATTTTTTGATATCAAATCTCATTAATTCAGCAAACATAACATAACCCAAAATAATCGCTATGGCTATACCTAAAACTGCTCCGAGTAAATTATTATCCGGTGACACCAAGCTAGCAGTTTTTAAAAACAAAACCAATTCTATACCCTCTCTGAAAATTGAGAAAAAAACTAGAAAAAATAATCCCCATTTTTGTTGTTGATTGATTTTTTGAGATAGACTACTAGCTAATTCTTGCCCTAAATTTTTATGACCCATCACAAAGAAAATCATCGTAGTCAAAAGTAGAGCACTAATCATCATAGTCACACCTTCAAAAATCTGTTCCGATCTACCCTCAAAACCGCCGGCCAACATATTAAATAACCAAGCTCCAACTAAAGAAGCTACCACCGCTACTGTGACAGCTAAGGCTACAGTTTTTTTATAAACCTGTTGTCCGGTTTTATTCAAATAACCCACAATCAAACCAATAATAACCGCCGCCTCTAAAGTTTCTCTTAAGGCGATAATTAAACTTGAGATCATATAATTAATAAATTAAGAGTAAATCCCTACTAAATTATTAGGTATTTACCTACCATACCAAATTATTATTTAATTGTCAAAATATTATTGACTGATGATTATCATTCTTTTCGGCTGTGAGGTCATTTGCGCGTCAGTGACTTCATAATGAGACCAAGTGGGATTCCAATCATGAATAGCATTAATTAAAACCTGATATTTATATTTAAAACCATCACCCCTTTTGGTGCCCACTTCATTGGTAATGAATTCATCATTATCATAACCTCTAATTACTAGCATGTGATAAATTGGACCGGGTGTTTGAAAATAAGGATTATTAAGCTCTCGACCGGCCAAAGGTACTATTATCAAATTACCCAGACTTAATTCATATTTAATTCTATCAATACTCACATCTTCCACTACTTTGGCTTTAAGATTGAAATATTCTTTTAGAACATTGGCGGTTTCAGCAGCGCTTAAATCAATCTTATAACCATGACTTTTTTCCCAATTATCTAATTTAATTATTTCCGCCTCCATTATTTTTTCCGATAATGGCTGAGTCAAAAAATACTTAGCCACAGTTATCATCGAGGCCTCTTCGCAAGCCTCTTCATTTAAAACATTCCAATTACCAAATGGGGCCTGAGGCGCAAAAGCCACATCCAAATCTAATTTAGCGGGGATTTCTACTTGGGTTGGTACGATTGTGGGTTTATTAGTATTAGTATTTACGGTGGTACTATTAATATTTTTATTAGTATTGACGGAAGTATTATTAACAATATTAACATTAGAGCTATTTCCTAAAACAGTATTTACCAGTTGACTCTTATCTTCTGGTGGCAAATTAACATTGACAATCGTAGATTGCTTAGTGCAGCCAATTAAAAAGAATATAATAATTAAAATTGCCACTAGTTTCTGTACCATATATTTGAATAGAGTTAGTTAATCGTCACTATTTAAATCTTATTATACTATATCCTATAAGATTAACCCAGGTCTTAAAATAATTGACTATTGTTTAATAATTATATAAACTAAAAGTAATTGTTCTTTAAATTGTAATATTTGACGGCTAACTAAAACTGAAAGGAGGTAGCTGATGGACCACAAAAAAGCCAATTATTATCTGTATCGCGTTTATCGGCTACTTAATAGCGATAAAATCCTGATTGTTTTCAAAAAAATTAGATCGACAGCCGGTGAAACTGACTTTAAAACAATTTGGTTAAACCATCATCACGAGATTTTACCGACTTTAATTCATGAATGTCTGCATATACTTTATCCGACTTGGAGTGAATCTAAAGTTCTAAAATATGAAAGTCAAATATTCAATAAATTAACCCCCAGACAAATTAATAATTTGTTATTGCGCTTAGTTTTGGTGGTTAAAAATAGATTAACGGGTTGACTTTATAAAGTCAACCCTATTTTATTGATAATTTTAATTAGCTATGCTAATGTTTAAATAGTTAATCATCCGACCCTTAAATGGAGGCACCTTACAATGCGTAATATTAAAATTAATCCCATTGTTGGTATTATTGTTATTCTAGTGGCTATTTTAATCGGCTATATCACTTATCGTAGTTTAACCAATATCACTGATGAAGCTTTTTTTCGCGGTTTTAACTCCGGAGCTCAAACTCAAAAAACATTTGATGATCAAAGACGTGATTTAGAAAAACAAATTGAAAAAAACAAAAATGACCAACAAAAAAAATCCACCTCTGAATTAATTGACTCGGATCAAAAATTAAAGATTTAATTTTAAACGCCGACCGCCCATAGTTAATATGTGGCTTCGGCTTTTTTGTTTATTAAATTAACACCACGGGCAAAAACTTGACTTTTTTAAATAAATAAGTTAAAATACTAGTTGTTAAATTTTTATATAAATAAAAGGAAAATATGTCAACTAAAAAAGCTGGCGGTAGTACCAGACTGGGCCGAGATTCTAACGCCCAACGATTAGGCATCAAGCTATACGGCGGAGAAACCGCTAAAAATGGCGCTATTATTGTCAGACAAAGAGGCAGTAGATATCGCCCGGGCCAAAACACCATGTTGGCTAAAGATGATTCTATCTTCGCCACAGGCAGCGGTTTGGTAAAATACACCAAGAAAAAAATTAAAAAATTCCATGGTAAATTGGAAAATGCTCAAATTGTCAGCGTGGAATAAATTATAAAATAAAAACCATCAATAACTTTATTGATGGTTTTTATTTTGTCCAAATATAATTAAAGCCAAGTTGGGTTTGCTAAACTATATTGGTATTTTTTTAAAAAAAATATAACAAAAATCCTCCCCTTTTGAAGCCATGCCTACGGCAGACAATGACAGTTGCTACCGTCATTACGAGGAGATCCTTCGCTTCGCTCGGGATAAACTCCGCAATCCCACTTTTATTTCACATGAGATTGCTTCCCCCACATCAAGTGCGGGGTCGCAATGACGATTCCACACTGTCATTGCGAGGGAGCGGAGCGGACGAAGCAATCTTATATTTATATCACATGGGATTGCTTCACTCCGTTTACAATGACGATTTAAAACTGAGTTCGCAATGACGACTTATGACAGTGTATAATTTTTAAATTAAATTATTTCAAATTTCTTTTTAGACCGGCTTTAATTAAGCCCAAAAACAACGGGTGAGGTCTAAATGGCCGAGACTTAAATTCCGGATGAAACTGTGTACCCACAAAAAAAGGATGGACATTCTCTGATAATTCAATTATTTCCACCAACTGATTATCCGGCGAAGTACCGGAAATTATCAAACCCGCAGTTTCCATTATTTCTCTATAATTATTATTAAATTCATAACGATGACGATGTCTTTCTAGAATCTCTGGCTGATTATATAATTTGGCTGCCACCGATCCGGGTTTTAACATGCCAGGATAATTACCCAAACGCATAGTGTTGCCATATTGTTTTTTGGCTAATTTTTCTACCTGTTCTGGCATAATATGAATAATCGGATTATTGGTTTCCGGTTTAATTTCGGTGGTATTGGCTCCAGACAAACCGCACACATGACGAGCAAACTCAATTGAAGCTAACTGCATCCCATAACACAGGCCTAAAAATGGAATTTTATTTTCCCTGGCATATTTAATAGCGGAAATTTTTCCCTCAACCCCTCTAGACCCAAACCCTCCAGGAACCACCAAGCCATGATACCCCCCGAGTTCATTAATTTTTTCATTATCTTTTTCATAGTCATCTGAATTAATCCAAAATATTTCCGGCTGTAAATTATAATGCCAAGCCGCGTATTTAATACTTTCAATCACCGAAATATAAACATCAGATAATACAAAATCACCGGTTTCAAAATATTTGCCCACAATACCTATTTTAATACCATTCTTAACGCCTTTTATTTTTTCCACTAAACCATGCCAATCAGTTAGATCACTGACGGTTATTGGCAAATTTAATTTTTTCAATATTTTTTCGGATAAATTTTCTTTTTCAAAATTAATCGGAATTTCATAAACCACATCCGTATCCGGCGCCGAAATTATATCCTCCCGATACACATTACAAAACATGGCGATTTTTTCCTTGCGTAAATCATCAATCGGCCGATCCGCCCGACACATTATAAAATCAGGCTGAATACCGGCGGAATTTAACATTTTGGCCGCTGTTTGAGTGGGTTTGGTTTTCATTTCTCCGATCTTTGATGGCACCGGTAAATAAGAAACTAAAATTGATAAAACATCGCCGGGATTATTTAATTTCATTATTCTAGCCGCTTCCAAAAACAAAATATTTTGATATTCACCAACAGTTCCACCCACCTCGATAATCGTCACATCCGCTTTGGCCTGATCGGCCGCTCGTTTTATCCGACTAATTACTTCCCAGGGAATATGAGGCACCACCTCCACACATTTACCATTATATTCTAAATTTCTTTCCCTGTTGATCACCGATTGATAGACTCGACCGGTGGTCATATAATTACCACGATTAATATCTATATCTAAAAATCTTTCATAATTGCCAATGTCCTGATCGGTCTCATCGCCGTCACTGGTGACATAAACCTCCCCGTGTTCAATGGGGTTCATTGTCCCCGCATCCACATTAATATAGGGATCAATTTTTACCGCGGTGACCTTTAGTCCTCGAGCCTGAAGAATTTTACCAATGGCAGCACTGGCAATCCCCTTGCCCACCCCGGACATTACCCCACCAATGACAAAAATATATTTGCGATTTGACATAAAAAATAATAAATTAAAAAATTAAAGAAATAAGAAATTAAAAAAGTGTTTTTGTTAATTTATTATTAGATGATTTTTCTAAATAAAAAATGGGGACAAACCCCCGATTAGCAAAAAATTTAGGGAATAATCATTTAATCATTCAGTCACTACTACGGTTATTTCCGCTTCTAAGCCATGATTTAATACTACAAAAACTGAATATTCGCCAAACTCCTTAATGGGTTTGATTAAATTAATTTGTTTAGTTTCAATATCAAAACCTTTTTGTTTTAATTTTTCCACAATAATCGTGGCCGAAACAGCCGAATATAATTTTCCCTCGTTATTTCCATGGCTTTTAATTTCCAAAACAATCCCCGCTAATTTTTGGGCGATTTTTTGCGCCGAAACTAACTCTTGGCTGGACTTGTTGACCAGTTCGGTCTGTTTTTTTTGGAGTTTGTTGATATTAGCGGGGGTCGCTGGCTCGGCTAGTTTTTGCGGTATTAAAAAATTAAGAGCATAACCATCAGCCACCTCCTTAATATCCCCAATATTACCGGTCCCTTTAATTTTTTGGAGTAATATGATTTTCATAACCACATTAAGCCTTAATTTATATTGCCCTTATTATAGCACTAGTTAATAAACTATAACAAATAATCATTATTGACCCAAGATTAGTTTAATGGCTTCATCCATTTGTGGATCCTGATAAGTATTGTAATCATCTTCAGTAATTTCCACTACTACATCCGGAGTAATGCCGTCACCCTCAATCGTATTACCCTTGGGCGTGAACCATTTGGCCATGGTTAATTTAACGGATGAACCATCTTTAAGATTGATTAGTTTTTGCACCGAGCCCTTGCCATAAGTTTGTTCGCCCACAATGGTCGCTCGCTTCCAATCCTGCAGCGCTCCGGCCACAATTTCCGATCCGGAAGCGGAGCCGGCATTAACTAAAACCACCGTTTTAAATTTATCCAAATTAGCCGTCTTATTGGAGCGATGCAAAATTTCATCGCCATTTCTAATTTTTTCTTTAACCACCACTTCGCCATCAATCCATTCGCCGGCCACATCAATCGCCGCCTGCAAATAACCACCCGGATTATAACGCATATCCAAAATAACCCCGCCAATATTTGGTCTTTGTAATATGGCCATAATCGCTTCATTAAATAGGGGGACGGTTTCCGAATTGAATTGCCTAATTTTTATGTAAGCAATATTATTATCCTTCATTTCAAATTCCACACTCTTCACTTTAATAGCTTCCCTAATGATAGAAATTTTCTTCGGCTCTTTTAGACCATCGCGATAAATAGTCAAAATAACTTCGGTGCCATTTTTACCACGAATCAAACTCACCGCTTTAGTCAAACTTAAATCATCAGTTTTCTGACCATCTATTTCCAAAATCACATCCTTGGGTCGCAATCCGGCTTTTAAAGCTGGAGAATCATCTAAGGGAGCAATTACCGTTAAAATATTATTTCTAATCCCAATTTCTGCGCCGATGCCCTCAAACTTGCCATCTAACTCCTCGTTAAAACCGTTAGTGTTTTCCGGAGTGAAGAAAACTGAATGGGGATCACCCAAAGAGGCCACAATACCGGATAAAGCCCCGTAAAATAATTGAGTGTCCGGAATATCTTTATCATAGGATTCTTGTTTGACCACATTCCAAACATCCCAAAATAAATCAAAATCAACATCTTTTTTAAGATAATCCGGAATCACCCCGTCTTTGTCCACCACTATACCGGCTGGGGTGGTGGTAGTGTTGGGATTAATACCTTTAATTATTTCCTTGCCTCTTTGGATAGAAACATTACCACCCAAAAGTAAACCCAAAACAAAAGCTGAAATGACAAAAATAAAAGACAGCCAAAATGGCACCCTGGTCACATTAACTCGACCCAATTTTAGTTTCCAATCCATAATTTGAAATATTGAATGTTTATATCAATCTATTGTAACAAAATTTGACAATAAAAAAAAGCTGGCCACCCTCTATAAGAGTGGCCAGCAACTAGCTGTGATTTTAATTTTTGGCTCTAGCCCAATGAGCCAAGGTGCTATTTTTGCGCCAACCGTCCGGGCCTCCGTTCCACATTCTCACGTAGGTCCTGGTGGTGGGCTTCTGACCAGTGGTCTGGATATACCTCTGGCCATAGTAACTGGAGTAGATCTCAAACATCTCTTGAGACTTTTCCAGCGACCAGCGATCCTGATAATTAAATCGCCTTTGACCGATGATGCGATTAACATCATCCACTAATTGGCGATGGATTTGTAAGGGTCCAATGGCTTGGCCCTTATCACCCACCAATTTGGCGCTATAACTAGACTCGAGATAATGACTCAAGTCCAGCGCCGACTGGAGCGGATTATCCGGTGAGGATACTATTTCCCATGGCACTTCCATGGGTTGCGGTATCTCCAGAACCTGTGATTGTTCGCCACTAGTAAATTCAGCGGCGAAAATTAGTGGCGTAATTGCTGTTAGCAGTAAAATAAGTGTTAACAGCAGTATAAACAAATAATCTAAGTACTTTAATTTGACTTTCACTGTCTTATCCCTTCTTTTCAAGCCAAAAATGGCTTGGCCACTATTTTTCCGTGTTCTAGTATTATATCATATATTAATATATTTGTCAAGTATTAAAATGGTGAAAAATATGTAATAATATATTTAAATTTCATTACTTAAATCCACCCCTTATAATGGAAAAATATAAAATAATCGGAAACTATCCCCTCACTGGTGAAATCAAAGTTTCTGGCGCCAAAAATGCTGCTTTAAAAATCTTAGCCGCTTCTATTTTGTCCAATGAAATATGTAAGATAAACAATGTCCCACAAATAGAAGACATCAACAGAATGACCGAGATACTGGTTAGTTTGGGCGCTAAAATATCTTGGCAAGAATCAACTTTAATAATTGATCCTAGTGATATAGAGAGAGCTGAGCCGGACCAAGAATTAGTTAAAAAACTCCGATCATCTATTATGATAGCCGGTCCATTACTGGCTAGATTTGGCGAAGTGACTATGAAACACCCCGGTGGTTGTATTATCGGTAAAAGACCAGTTGATTTATTTATGGCCGGCTTTAAAGCTTTGGGAGCCGAGGTTTTTGATCATGGTGATTCGTTCACTTTAAAAGCTCAGAGACTAAAAGGCGCCAAAATTGTTTTACCTAAAATCTCAGTAACTGTGACTGAAAGTCTAATGATGACTGCCTGTTTAGCCAAAGGCGTTACCACTATTATCAATGCCGCCATGGAACCGGAAATTCCAGCTTTAGCAAATTATCTAAATAAATGTGGGGCCAAAATCACTGGCGCTGGCACTTCAGAAATCACTATTGAAGGTGTTGATCAATTATCCGGCAGTGATTATGAACTTATCCCCGATCGCATAGAGGCCGGATCTTTTGTTATGTTGGGCCTAGCTACTAACAGTAAAATAAAAATTACCAATTGTAATCCCAAACATTTGGAAACAGTTTTATTAATTCTCAAAAATGCCGGTGCTGATTTGGAAATTGGACCTGATTATATAATCACCAAAACCAGTCGCTTAAGGGGCACAGAAATCCAAACCCATGAATATCCGGGATTTCCCACTGATCTTCAAGCGCCTTTTAGCGTTTTAATGACTCAAGCTCATGGTCGTAGTTTAATTCATGAAACGATTTTTGAGGGTCGGCTGTTTTATACTGATAAATTAAACACTATGGGCGCAGATATTATAATGTGCGATCCTCATCGCGTGATTGTCAGCGGACCCACCAAATTAATCGGCAAAAAACTAGAAAGCCCGGATCTGCGAGCCGGTATGGCTTTGATTATTGCCGGTTTATGCGCCGAGGGTGAAACTGTGATAGATAATATTTACCAAATTGAGCGCGGTTATGAAAATATAGTGGCGCGACTTAAAAATCTGGGCGCTAAAATTGAAAAAGTAAACGAATAATATGAAACAGTCCGAGAGTAAATATAAAGATATTAAATTAATTTCCACCAAAAATCTAGCTCTGCGACGGTTGGTTTATATTTTTTTTATAATAATTTTTTTAGTTACCGTGCCTCTAATAATTTTATATACTCAGGGTTATCGTTACAATTTTAAAAGAGGCAAAGTTCAAAAAACCGGCATTTTCATTATTAGTTCTATCCCCAAAAAAGCGGATATTTATCTAAATAACCAATTAATTAAAAATAAGCAAACTCCGGCTAGAATTGAAAAGCTCTTGCCGGCTGATTACGAAATTAAATTAGCCAAAACCGGTTATCATGATTGGACTAAAAAATTACAAATTTCTAAAAATGCCACCACCTTTGCTGAAGATGTAATCCTGTGGAAAAATATTTTCCCCACCCAATTATCATCATATCCAATAATTAATTGGTTAGTCTCGTCAGACCAAAAAAAAGTGGCCTTTATTACCGACGCTAGAAAAATTATCTCCTTTGATTTTGATAATCATAATTTTTATGACCTGTACCAAGCTAGTGATTACACCAACCCCCAGATATTGGCCTGGTCCAATACTAATAAAAAAATATTAGTAAAATCCAACAATCAATATTTAATTATTGATACTGAAAGATACTATATTAAGCCCCTAAAAATTAATAATGATAATTATTCTATTGTGAAGTGGGATTTAAACAATGATAATATTATTTATGCCCTAAATAGCGCCGGGATTTGGAAAATAGATTTATTTACGATGAATAAAAAATTAATCTTCCCTAAAAATATTTCTGATTTTATTATTAACCACGACACTATTTATTACTTTTATAAAGATGTTGTTTACAAACAAAAACTTAATGCCAATATAAACCCAGAAATAATCGATGGCGTTAAATGCTCCAGTTGTCATTTTTGGGATTCTGATTCCAATAAACTGATACTCTTTAGCCCAACCTTGCAAGAATTATATATCATTGATCCGGAGTTGAAAAATAAAACCATCAAAAAAGAAGCGTCTAATATTAGTTGGTTGAATAAAAATGATTTTCTCTTTTATAATAATTGGGAAATATGGATTTATAGTCCAGATAAAAAAGAGCCGGAATTAATTACTAGAATTGGCGCTGGTATCACTGAAGCTTTGTGGCATCCCATTGGTCGTCATATTATATTTACCAGTGAAGATAAAATAAAAATTATTGAATTGGATAATCGAGAGCTGAGAAATATTATTGAATTATACTCCGGTCAAAATATTCACCATTTAACTATTGATGATAATGGTCAAAATATTTATTTCAGTTCCATGATTAATCAGTTGGAATTTATTAGTGAGTTGAATATTAAATAGATTTATGCTAGTTTAATTAAAACTAGAGAACCTTGAAAAAACCTCAAACTAGGAGAATGGTAATGTCTAAATCCAAAATACCAGATTGGGATGATGTTTTTATGACTATGGCTTATCTGGTCGCTAGCCGCAGTAAGGATGAAAGCACTCATATTGGGGCGGTTATTATTGGACCGGACAAAGAAGTCAGATCAACCGGTTATAACAGTTTTCCTCGTGGTATAAATGACGGCATTACTGAACGACAAATTAGGCCAGAAAAATATTATTGGTTTGAACACGCCGAGAGAAATGCTATCTATAATGCCACCAGATTTGGAGCTTCCTTAAAAGATTGTGCTATGTACACCAGTGGTATCCCTTGTATGGATTGTGCCAGAGGCATCGTCCAAAGTGGTATTGGGGAAGTAGTTGTTGATAAAGACTGGGATGATCAAAACTCATCTAAATGGCAGGAACATGCCAACAGAACTAAGCAATTATTTTCTGAGGCGGGAATTACACTTAGATTTTGGCAGGGTGAATTAGTACCGGTGGTTAAATTTAATCGAGGTCAAATTATTGGTTAATAAAAGCACGGACATAATCCGTGCTATTTTTATTTTATAAAACGCCAAAGCACTAAAACACTGAAAACACTAAAGCACGAAAAACACAAAAGCATTAACACAAATCGTCATTGTGATCCATATCGTCATTGCGAGGGAGCGAAGCGGACGAAGCAATCTCATTTCTAATTCGATGGGATTGCTTCGTGCCTCGCAATGACGATGTGGATAGTTATAATTTTAAAATATAGATGTTTTTTGTGTTTTTAGTGTTTTTGAATTTATTATTTTTTTAATTTTCTCCAAAACTTCTTCAGCTTCACCGGCACTATAGTCTCTGCTGGTCCAATGTTTCAAGCCGTCATTTTTATATCTGGGAATAATATGCCAATGGGCATGAAAAACTACTTGTCCGGAGGTCTCTCCATTATTTAAATTTAAATTAAACCCCTGAGCCCCACTGCCAGCCACCACAGCCGGAGAAATTTTACTAATTACTGACATTATCTCACCAACTAAATCACTAGGCAGATCCAAAAATGTATTGAAATGTTTTTTGGGGATAACCAAAGTGTGACCGGCATTAACTGGCGTATGATCTAAAAAAGCTAAAACATTATCATCCTCATAAACCTTATAACTCGGTATCTCGCCGGTGGCGATTTTACAAAAAATACAATCTGACATATGTTTAAAAAATTAATAAATTAAAACTAACTAATTAATAAAATAATATTTTATTATTTTATTATTTTATTATTTTCTTCTGTAATATATTCCCAAACTAAATTATCACCAAATATTTTCGGCTGGCCAAATAAATTATTAATCTGATAAATTTTTTCTTGATTTAAAATATTATAGTTAATCATGATAAAACAAGCTTTGGTATTAGTGACCTTGAGAGCTTCGCTAGCGGTGTCGAGTGATGGCTTGGTCACAAAATCACTAAAAATCCTAACTCGATCATTTTGCTGATAATTAAAATCACTGGCAAAATTTCCGGCTTTTATTTCCTTGGCGGAATATGCCTCCATGGCTAACAAGGGCCAAGTATCAGCCAAGACGCAATAATTATGTGGTTCGCTAACCACCTGACTCCAAATATATTGCATGGACTGGGCATCGCTAGTTGTGACCGTGGCTTCTAAAACTGGTCCCGAAACATAAACCAATGATCCCACTAAACTTAGCGCTATAATTACCACCCTAGCTCGCCTTCTGTTATTGATAAAATTTGATAAGCCATAAGCTAAAATAAAAACTAACAACAAAACTATATAAACATTCAGTCTTCTGGCTAAGCTATGAATGCCATCTAATAAAATCCATGATAAAAAGTAATTAATAATTAAAATAGAAGTTAAACCGATTAAAAACAAATGCTCGGCCTTTTTTTCCTTGAGCATTTTCCAACTAAAAATAAAAATACTGGCCAGAAAAAATAAACTGATAATTAAAGATAAAATCGGCCAATATTTAATATCCCATAATAAAAATTTACCTTTTTCAAAAAATAAAAAATTTCCGCCAATAATGGCGTTGGTTATTTTGAGCATAGAAAATTTATCTGTCAAAGTGGAAAAACCCGACATAATTTCCGCTCCCCATATTGTTAAGCTCAAAACCAAAACCATAAAATATTTTTTCCCTGGCTTTAAATTCATCGTTAACAACCAAACTAAAGCTAAAATTAAAATAATAAAAGCTAAAAGATAACCAAAATAAGATAAGACCGTTAAAAATATCAAAAAAGCCAAGATTGTGTTTTGTTTATTTTTTAAATAAGCTAAAAAACCGGCCATTAAAAATCCAAAATATAAAACTGAAAAACTAATTGGCAAGGTTTGAGAGCCGTAATATTGCAAGAGATAAAAAATCAAAGTTAAAGCCGAAGCCAGTAGAGCTAAATTCTTTTTGACTTTCAATTGCCAAGCCCAAACAAAAACAATCAGTGGTAAAAATAATGACCATAAAAATAAAATTAAAAATTTATCTATAGTAAATATATCACTACCAGAAACCTTAGCTATGATCACCGCCCAAGACCACTCAAAACCATAAGATATCTTAGGACCAGCAATTAAAGCTCTGGGTACACTAATACCAGCCACGGACTGATACCAAATATCGTCTGTCAGCAGGGTTGGCTGATAAATCATACCTTGCAATATCCGATTTTCCGAACCTAAATGCCGCCACCGATCCCCGCCAAAACCAGAAGCATAAACTAACAGGTATGAATGCATTAAAAATGACCCAATAATAATAACGGCTAACACCAACCAAACTTTTTTCTTGGAAAAAACCAAAGAAAAAATAATTAGCAAGGCGATGAAAACAAAAATTAAATAACTGGACGACAAAACTTGCCACGGGCTAATTAAATAATTACCGGTCTGGGCCAACGCTATTAATCTAAAGCCGATAATCGTCACCGCTAAAAATAACCACAAATACCAATTCTTAAAATTTATCCAACCATCATTATTGCCCAAATAAATTTTAGGTTGAGACTCGAGTTTTTTAAAAAAATAAGACCAGAAAATTATAACGAAACTAGTTATAACCAGTGAAATTAAAAAAGCCAAATTATTATAGGCCCACCAACTGGTGAAAATATTTGAGATAAATCCCAGTAAAATTATATTTAAAAAAAGACTCAGGAATCGGGTATAAGTTTTAGACAATGAGAAAATTCTAGCTAAAATCACTTCGGAAATAAAAGTTAGCGATAATAACCAGGATAAAAATAAAATAAGATTAAAACCCAACCACCAATTAAACTGCAAAGTAAAATAAAGAAAAACAGCTGAGATTAAATTTAAAATTATGGTAAAAAAAATAATCATATTCACTCTGTTAAATAAGAATTTGATTGGTTTAACTAAACAATACAACAAATCCCTTAAATATTAAATAAATTCTGGGCATTAGCTGTAGTTGCCTCTGACACCTCTTGGAGTGATAAATTTTTGAGTTCCGCAATTTTTTGAGCCACCAATTTAACATACAGCGGTTCATTTCTCTGACCTCGATATGGTATTGGCGCTAAAAATGGCGCATCCGTTTCAATTAATATTTTATCCAAGGGGATAGCTTGAGCGATAGCTTGGACTTCCTCCGCTTTATTTTTAAAAGTTATGATGCCGGTAAAGCCCACATAAAAACCTAGGTCTATAAACTCCCTAGCTTGTTTTAAATTACCACCAAAGCAATGAATCACTCCCCTAATTGCCTGTCCGCTATGTTTAATTATTTCCAAAACATTATCATAGGCAAAATAAGGATCTGTCTTATGACCTCGACAATGTATCACCAGTGGTAAGTCCAATTCAGCCGCTAAATATATAAACTTTTCAAAAACTTCTTTTTGTAAGGTCATTTTACTTTCAAAATTAGAATCCGATTTGTCAAAATAATAATAATCCAAACCGACCTCGCCCAAACCAACTACTTTTTTTGAGGATTTAGCTAGGGCCTTGTATTTATCATAATCAAATTCTTCACGCTGGGTTTTAATTTCGTGCTTTACCCCATCAAGCACTACACTTTCAGTGATATCATCAATCAAATGAATAGGGTGTAAACCCACGACGGCGTAAACCCCTTGGTCATAATTTTCAGCAATTTTAATAGTTCGAGCCGAAGTGCTATATTGTGAGCCAATATTAACCAACCAAATATTTTCTGCCAAAGCCCGGGTGATAACCTGATCAGCATCATCCTTGTAAACTCTAAAATTTATATGGCAATGGGAATCAATTAGCATAAATTAACTTTAGGGAATAAAATTACTCAACCATTGAGTAATGTAAACTAATAAATGAGCTATTTTAGAACCATTAAGAGATTGAACTAGCCAAGAGATATTGGTAATAAATTTGGAAATAATAAATACTGATAAACCGGTTATAAAAACTCCCTCGACTAATCCTAAAATAGCCCCACCCAAACGATTAATAGGTTTTAAAAACGGAATTATGGATACTAGACGAAAAGCTTTGTTGATTAACCAAAAAATTATAGCCACCAATCTATTAATAATAAAAAAGATAGCCATAAAAGCTATGGTTTTCGCCACCCCTTCGTGTCCCAATAAATAAGGTGAAATAAAATTGGCTAGAACCAAAAAATAATTACTGGCCACCCAAGTGCCCAAAACAATCCCCACTAGTGCGCCAATCGCCGAAATTAAACCCATAAAAAACCCGAGCATCACAAAACCCACTACTATGACAATTAAAATTACATCTACTAGAGTAAAAAGCATAAAAAGTTATAAAGTTTGTAAAGTTATAAAGTAAAAAGTTATTAATTTATAATTTAAAATTTTGTTACCTGCCTGCCGGCTTGTCTGCCGGAGGCATGGCAACCCCATGTCCCACATCGTCATCGCGAGGCACGAAGCGATCCCATGTTTATTTCACCTGAGATTGCTTCGCTTCACTCCGTTTCGCTCGCAATGACGGTGGATGAGCAGCCCTGCCTACCGGCAGGCAGTCATACTCGCAATGACGGTGTGTTAACTGTGGGATTGCAGAGTTTATCCTGAACGAAGTAAAAGACCGATCCGCAATAACAATAAAATACCATTACTACTCCTTTTCAAACCTCGGAAATAACGGCTTGGCCTTTTCCACTTTAACACCTGGCTCTAGTCCACCCCAATCAATCAATTCCTTATATTTTTTATTTTTCCAATCAGTTTGTTGTAAATATTCAAAAATCTGCTCAGCCGTTTCTGGCATAATCGGATAAACCATTAAAGCCAAATGTCTAATCATCTCCAATAGATTATAAATCACCTTGACCAATTGATCTTGGTTAGTCTTAACCAGTTGCCAGGGCTTTTGTCGCTCTGTATAGCCATCCGCAAAGGCATTAAGTTTTCTAATGGTTTCTATTACTTTATCAATTTGGAAATTTTTCATCGCCTCTTCATACTGGTGCCAAATCCCAGCCACCTCATCAGAAAATTCAAAATCCTTGGCTGGTACTAGACCAGCCACATATTTTTCGGCCATCGACAAAACACGAGAAGTTAAATTACCCAGACCATTGGCTAAATCGGCATTATATTGAATCACAAATTCGCCGGCTTTCACATCGCCATCAGCCCCAAAGGGAAATTGAGACAAAAGTAAATATCGCACTGCGTCTGAGCCAAAATCATCTACCAAAGCTTCTGGATCAATCACATTGCCCAAGCTCTTACTCATCTTCTCTCCATCAATGGTAAAAAAACCATGAGCAAAAATAACTTTAGGCAGTGGCAACTCAGCAGCCAAGAGCATAGCCGGCCAATAAAGAGCATGGAACTTAATAATATCTTTGGCCATTAAATGGATATCAGCCGGCCAAAATTTATTAAATTGAGCATCATTATCACCATAGCCAATACCAGTAATATAATTTTGCAAGGCCTCCACCCAAACATAAGTCACCTGAGATTTATCAAAAGGTAATTCAATCCCCCATTTCACACTTTCACGAGAAATGGAAAAATCTTCCAAACCCTGTTTAATCAAACCCAAAACTTCATTTTTTTTATTAGCTGGTAAAATTATTAACTCACCGCTGTTTATTAACTCAGCCAACTTGGGCAAATAGGCCTTTAATTTAAAAAAATAATTCTTCTCTTTTAAAATTTCCGGCGGTTTTTTGTGATCAACACATAAACCGTCAACTAAATCCTTTTCAGTAATAAATTTTTCACAGCCAGTACAGTAAAGCCCCTCATAATCATCTTTGTAGATGGCCTCAGCCGCTTTTAATTTATTTAAAAATTTAGCCACGCCAACTTTATGTTGATTGGATGTAGTTCTAATAAAATGATCATTGGCGATATTTAATCTATCCCAAGCCATTTGGAATTTAGCGCTATTTTCATCACAAAATTCTTGTAGTAATTTGCCGGCTTCTTTAGCGCTTTGCGCTACTTTAGCTCCATGCTCATCTGTCCCGGTTAAAAAAAAGACTTGGTCGCCCTTTAGACGATGGTATCTAGCCAAAACATCAGCCGCAATCGTAGTATAGGCATGACCAATATGCGGTTTGTCATTGACATAATAAATCGGCGTAGTGATATAAAACTTTGACATAAATAAATTAAAATTAATTAATAAATTGTCCCGCCCCTGCCTGCCGGCAGGCAGGCCGCTGTAATTCCAAGATTAGTTTAGATTAAAAAGAGGGTGAGCCGAAGGCGATTCTTAAATCTTCATAATTTATAGCTACTAAATATCGCTGGAATTACGGTTGGGGTCATTGACATAATAAATCGGCGTAGTGATATAAAATTTATTCATAATCTATTAATTTTTTATTTTTTTAGCCCAGGCCACCCTCTCTGGCTGCGCCATTCACCTTGTAATTTCTTACTATTCTGACCAGAAATAATTACTACAAATTCTCCCTTGATAATATCTTTCTTAACTATATCTAAAACTTCCAAAATATTTCCTCGATAAATAGTTTCGAATTTTTTGGTTAATTCTCGACAAATAACAATTTGTCTATTTCTATCCAATACCCTACTTAAACTGTCTAAGGTTTTAATTATCCGATGGGTTGATTCATAGAAAACCACTGTTTCCAAACTATTTTCAATTCTTTGAAATAATGTTTCCCGGCCCTTTTTATGCGGGATAAAACCCAAGAATAAAAACTTATCAGTTGATAAACCAGAAACCGATAAAGCCGAAATCACCGCTGATGGTCCAGGAATGGGAATTATATCACAACCCGGGCTACAATTTTTTACAATTTCCGCAATTAATTTATTGCCTGGGTCAGAAATACCGGGAGTACCAGCATCGGTAATTAAAGCCAAGTCTAAACCAGATTTTATTTTTTCTAATACTAAATTAATTTTACTGGTCTCACTGTGTTGGTGGTATGATATGGTTTTGGTATCAATCTCATAGTGATCAAGTAATTTTTTAGAGACTCTAGTATCTTCACAAAGAATTAAATCAACTTGCTTTAAAATTTCAATAGCTCTGATTGTTATGTCAGATAAATTACCTATCGGTGTAGCGACTATGTATAATTTACTCATAATATCTATATATTACCATTATTTAGTGTTGAAATCAATGCCAATATTATACTCCCAAGCTTAATTAAATCTATATTAATATTATTAAATAATCTTCAAAATGTCTTCATAATCA
>Ga0066639_10000759_pt1 | contig 28694 bp, 27 predicted proteins | sample CryGeyCG2114_010_2_FD_59504 | JGI IMG/M metagenome (GOLD analysis project Ga0066639, IMG submission 59504) | Groundwater microbial communities from aquifer - Crystal Geyser CG10_big_fil_rev_8/21/14_0.10 | ecosystem: Environmental > Aquatic > Deep subsurface > Groundwater | place: USA: Utah...
CCTTTATTAATTTTATTTCTTCCTTCCAACGAAGAACACCAGTCGAAAGTAATTTCTGCTTTTTGTCATAATCAATTTTCAACCCAACAGCACAACTACTTAGGTATATCGCTATAACAAATATAAACGTACGATTTAGTAACCTGATAAACATTTTCACCACCATTGATACCTATTATTAAATTCGTTACCTAGAGAGTATAATCCATATGTGGCAGTCATATCATTGTAGTTAAAGAATTCAACATCGGCAGGTGACCACCAATTATCTACAGCATATTGACTAGTTGCTGCTGCACCATAGGACAAAGAGCCATTATAAATGAAATTATCTAAAAAGTTTCCACTTTGGAGTTCAGATGTAGCAGCTGCTTGTCCTGTCGCGAACCAAAATGATGATGACAACTTTCCTCCTGACATGAGACCACCTCCAGATGAAAGTAGTGATGCACTAGCTCCTACAATTGCCCCAGCGACAGCTCCTTTAAAAGCATATTCACCTATATCTTGACCTGTCAATGCAGCATAACCCGCACCTGTCCCAGCTCCAATTAGCGCACCATAAAGAACTAAACTTCCACCACCACTAAAAATAGCTGTCCCTATAACTGCTGTCACAACCAAGGTCTTAACAATATTTTTCAAAGAAAAAACGCTTTTTAAAGAGTTTCCTATTGATTTAAAGAATCCGTGCCCTGTGGGATCAGTTAAATTTAAGGGATTGTTCACAACGTACATATATTTGTTAATGTGCGTAGACGGTAATTTTAACTTTCCTGGGTCGGGGTCCTGTTGTAAGAAACGTCCAATTGAAGGATCATAAGCTCTTGCGCGATAGTGATAAAGCTGACTTTCAGCGTCCCATTCACGTCCTGTATAAGTAAAGTAAGGCTCAACAGTTGGATTCGCACTTATATCATTCCCACTTCCATCCGAAATTTTCAAAATTTTTCCAAAAGCAGAATAGGCATAGTGCTACACAACTGTAGCCTTTTCCGACACAAAGCTACTTTGGTACCATTACCATCTCTAATATAGAGTCGGTATCGGCTCCAACGATAATTCAGCATAAAAATGAATCATTTTCAATTTGTGCCACAGTATAACGGGCAAAATTCAAGAAATCTGAAAATTAAGATTTATTGTAGTAAAAAAAAAATCTAATTAATTAAGGTCTCACTGGCCGTGCGTGAAAGATTGAGATACATCAAGGCTTCAGCGTTGCCAGGTTCTTTAGATAGAATTTTTTCCCACTCGGTCTGTGCTTCAATGACTTTGCCCATACCATAATACAGAATTCCAAGAGACAGTCGTGCGGGGTAATAGTTTGGAACTTCATTAATAAGCTTTTTAAGCTCATCAAATGCCTTCCCTATAAAGCCCTTTTTGGCATAAACCTTTGCTAATTTGATTTTGAGTTCGTGATTTTGCGGATCAAGTTTGGTTGCCTTATTATATTCAAATAACGCTTCATCATAGCGGTTGTACAGTACGTACATCTCAGCTAGCTCGTAGTGCTTATAGCTAAATTTCTTATTTATATGGTCGTCACCAACTAAATTATCTGATCCTTTATTTTTAACTCTCTCATTTGCTGTTTCAAAAATTTTTCTGGCTTGTTCATATTTACCAATATCATTGTACAAAACAGCTAACGATATTGATGCATCGGTGTGGCTTTCGTCCAATTCAAGCACCTTAGAAAATGCTTTGACAGCTTTGCCAATTTCGCCCTTGGTATGAAAGACATTGCCAAGTTGATAATAGGCTTCACTGCACTTCGAATTTGTTTCAATAACCTCATTGAATATACGTTCTGCGGTTCTAATTTCGCCCTTGCCGAAGGCCTTTCTTCCTTTATCTAACAAGTCCAATTCAGCTTGCCCACTTTGCATAGTACATCCCTTTGTTATGCTCAAATACAGGTTTTTGCGACCTCTGACATTTGCGAACTTGTTTTCTCCGAAACCATCTTCGAAAACTTCTCAGCATATTTCTTGCAGCCTTCCATATCATTAAGCTTCAACGATGCCTTTAAAATTCTTATAGCCGAATGGTCGAGCAAACTTTGAGTAGAAAAATTCTTCATTATATTTAAGTAACGATATCTAGCGGCATCATACACTTTTGTTTTAAAATAAAAATCTGCAACATATTGCTCTTTTTCTTCAAAGCTTTTATTAATCTGCTGAATTTTTTCTTTGGCCTTGGCAAAATATTCGTTACCGGGGTATTTATCAATTAACTCTTGATAGTATTTTATGGCCTCCACCCCAGGCGAAAGGTCTCGATCAAAAGTCTCTGGCAATTGATTGAAAAATGACTCAGCAATTCGCCAAATCACATACGTAATTTTTTCGTGCTTAGGGTGAAAGTCCCGAAACAAAATATAGGCCGAAGCTGATTCCACATAATTTTCTTGCTTGAACAAAATATCCGACTGTAGCAGTTCGGCATGAGTGGCAAAGTAGCTGTAGGGATGCTGCGACCTTAAAGAATTAAGCTTCTCGGTTGCCAAGATAAAACGTCCTTCATCCATCAGCTTGAGAGCTTCCTTATATAAAACTTCCGCTTCTGTTTTTCCTTCAGGTCTGTCTGTTGAACATGAAACCAATAATAAAGAGAAAACAAGAAATAATGGAAAGTGTGTCAGACACCTTATTACAGAATATAACATCATGCCTCAAAATTAACCTTGGCATAGACCAAAGTCAAAGAGAAAATCGTTACGAACTTAGATAAATTTCTTTGTAAACTTCTTGAATTATAAGTTTTATGGCCGCTGCCAAGGGGATCGAAATAATCATTCCCATGAGGCCCATATACTGGGATCCAAGAATTACTGACACCACGACAATAATTGGGTGCAAATCAACAATTTTTGAAACTAATATTGGAAATACCAACGCCAGATCGATGACATTAGCAACTAAGAATAAAATGACTACCGCCCAGAAAGTGGTACCAACACCATGCTCCATCAAAGCAATAATAACTCCTGGAACAATTCCCAGCAAGGGACCGACGTAAGGAATAATATTGGTAACTGCTGCAATTATTCCCAGTAAAAATGCAAAACGAATATCGATAATCAAAAGCCCAACTGTTATGACCAAACCGACAATTGAAGCCTCAATAAATTTGGCGAAAATATAATCACCTAGTTTTTTATTAAACTGGTGAGTTAGATAATATAGCCTCTCAAATAATGAGTTCGGAGTCATATTAAGAAATAATTTAGTGAAAGAGCGAGCGTCTTTAAGAAAGAAAAACAAAAATAACGGAACAATGAAAACCCATTCTAAAGTACTTGCGACAAAACGCGGGACAGACAGAATTACCCGACCCGAAAAATTTTTGGCATAGTCGAGACCATCCAACAACATCTTATCTTCAATTTCATACCCAAATCTCACCTTGGCAAAACTTTTTACTTCATAATATTTATTGCGTATAAACTGCTCAACTTTGGGCAGATAGTATTGAACTTTTTCAGTTTCATTTTTTAGAACAGGAAACACTTTCACCACAGGATAGACTGCCAGAAAAGTGAAGGTTACAAAAACGCATCCCACTGCAACTTGTCTAGTTAATCCTAATTTCACTAAAAATGGCACAGCAGGATTTATAATTAAATATATTATGTAGGCAATTAACAATGGAATTGAAAGACGAGGTAAAGTGGCACAAATAACAATGCCAAGAAGTATTGTAAGAAGAAAAAACCACAGTTTTGATTTCTCAGTACTCTTAATTTTTAATGTCGGTTTGCTCATTTTTAGCCTTTTCTATTTGCGCCAATTTGAATTTTAATGAGCGCACTTCTTGCGTCAGGCTAAAAAGCCGATTAGCAATAATCATACTTACTGATTGTAATAACCTTGCAGCAACAAGTGGATGGTGAATCATCAGGTCTTCAACATCTGGTTTAAATATTCCAAGCAGTAAGGTGTCATCTTTAGCAACAGCAGAAGCATTTCTAATCGAATTCTCTTGCAGAAGGGCTAATTCTCCAAAAAAATCATATCTTTCCAATGAGACAAGGTAGGTTGAGGAATGTTCTTGGTAATCCTCCGATTCTTTGTCATCCTTTTCAACAAGAATATCTACATGGCCAGAAAAAATGAGATAAAAACCGACACCTGTATTTCCCTGACGAAATATGGCCTCACTTTCCTTATATTCTCTTTTGTGTAGATATTTAGAGAGAATATAAATTTCTCCATCGCTAAAATTTTTAAGGACTGAAATTTTTCTCAAAAATTTTGAAATAGAGTCCTTTCGACTCCCAGCCAGAGGGCTTGCTTGCCAAAAATATTTCAAAAGCGAGATATCTATTTTAGAGCTAGTTTTTTTGAAATTAGCTTCTTCATTGTTAGATTCTTCTGTACTCATAAAATCCCTATATCGATTCGCTTGACCCAGCCAGTGTATTTTTCTGGAGCCTTGATAAAAATAAAATCACCCTTTGTATCCCCCAGCAATACCTTAATTCCTTCCGGTAGCTCGTCATTAACTTTATAAATCTCACTCGGCCCTTCTAGAATATTTGATCTCTCCAAGCAGATGGCAAAATTTACATCTTCTTTCACTAATGATATCGTAACATAGGGAATAAATCCCAGAAGACCAACGACTAGCAAATGTTTCCAATATTTTAATATTCTAAATCGACAAACAAAAATTGAAATGATCGCTACTATAAGACCAAAAGTTAAAAATATTTGATCGGGCATCTCTCCTATTGAGAAAAGCGTTTGATAGCTTAGTCCCTCAGGTTTTTGAAGAGCACTTTGGGTCAAGGATTCTTTAACGGCACTTAAATTATTCATTACCATGGCACTGACATTGCCCTGGCCCAACGCCCTTTCAAAATGAAAACGGGCAATGCCCATTTTACCCATTTTGGCGTATAGAGTTCCCAGATTATAGTGATAGAGACCTGATTGAATGTCTTGAGAGTGTGAAAGAAGACTAGTAATTACTTCGGAATAACTTCCTTCAATATATTGCTTTTCGAGTGTTTGAAAAAATTGATCCATAGCCATTGAGCACTCATTATGTCTGCCCTTAAAACTTTTATCAAGCTGGATTGTTATACAATTTAATCTCTTCCAGTTTCAATACCCGATGGTGCCGCTTGGCTACTTGGGGATGCATCATTTTTGCGCTGCGTGCTTTCCTTTTCTCGCTTAGAAATATATTTATATGCTATAAGTGCTTTAATAGGGTTTTCGAGTCAATTTTCAAAATTGAAACCTTTCAAAGAAAGGGATACTTTTATGTTTTTGTTGCGTTCTGTAAACTCTTCCGATGTTAATGATTTGTACGAACTCAGCGGAATGGTTTCTTTTATTAATTTGCCGCATGATTTAGAAACAATTCAAAAGATGGTTAAGGCCTCTCTCAAAACCTTTACCTCACCTTCAAAGGATAAATTTAAGAATTATTATATTTTTGTACTTGAGGACTTGGAAAAATCGAAAGTTATTGGGGCCTCAATGATTCACGGCCAACATGGGACTGATGAGGAACCCCACTATTTTCTTAAGGTCGGTCAGGAAAACAAATATTCCGAGACAATTAACACAGGCTTCATACACGGCACGCTAAAACTTGATTATGAATGCAATGGGTATACTGAAATTGGCGGATTAGTTATTAGCCCTTCATATCGCAATCATAAAGACAGATTAGGAAAGCAAATTTCTTTCATCCGTTTTTTGTACCTGGGTCTCTATGCTAACCAGTTTACTCCAGTCATTCACTCTGAACTTATGCCACCCCTCGACAAAGAAGGCAATTCTCCCCTGTGGGAAGCCATCGGTCGACGTTTTATGAATATGGACTATCAGGAAGCTGATAAGCTAAGTCGAAATAATAAAGAATTTATACTAAGCCTTTTTCCATCTGAAATGATCTACACCACTCTTTTACCTGTAGAGGCCCGAGACTCCGTTGGAAAAGTAGGAGATGGCACAAAGCCAGTTAAGAAAATGCTCGAAGCTATCGGTTTTCAATATACCAAAGAGGTAGATCCTTTCGATGGTGGCCCTCATTATCGCGCAAAGCTAAAAGACATTAAACCAGTACGAGAAATGCTTAGCTTGAAACTTGATTGTAACTCTTCAGCATATAATACTAAAAATACTAAGCATTTCTTAGTCAAAGTGCCATCCGAATCTGATTCTTTCAAGGCCATATCTTGTTATGCTACACTCTATGAAGCTAGTAATGGATTGCATTTAGCGCTATCGACTAAAGACTGTGAATATCTGCAACTTGACAATGAAATTGAAACACATGCTATTTATCTTTAATAAGGAATTTACATATGGTTTTTCCACTATTGGGCAATTATTTTAATGGTAAGTTTCACGCAAATGGAAAACTTCAAGATAGTGACATAATATTAAAAAGACATTGTCCGGCTGATCTGGATACCACCCTGTGGGAAATACCTGTTAAGTATAGTGACGTTGAAAAAGTCCTACAAAGTGCTAAAGAAGGCTTTGAAGTTTGGCGCAAAGTACCGCTGGAAGAACGTATTATTTGTCTCCAAAATTTTAAGTCCGAAGTTGCCAAAAGAAAGGATGAATTTGCCCGTTCCATTTCTTTAGAATCAGGAAAACCACTTTGGGAAGCGCATACAGAAGTTTCCAGTGTCATGAGCAAAGTAGATGTGACCATCAATGACTCTCTTCCGCGAATCCTACCTAAGCACTTTGACAATATTTTGCCAGATACAAATGGCCACATCTATTACCGTCCAATTGGTCCCTGCTTCATAATTGGCCCTTTTAATTTTCCATGTCATCTTGCTAACGGACAAATTACAGCCGCGCTTATCGCAGGAAATAGTATCATTTTCAAACCTTCTGAGAAGACTTCTCATTGTGGCCAACTATTAATTGAATGCTATGCCAAGGCGGGGTTCCCTAAAGGAGTTATCAATCTTATCCAAGGTGACGGCGAAGTTGCAAGGCGTATAACAAAAGAAAAGATGATAAAGGGGATATTTTTCACAGGAAGCGCTGAGGTGGGAAAAAATATTCTAAGTAGCACCTACCTCGATTTTAGTAAGCTTGTAGCCTTGGAAATGGGCGGAAAAAATTCTAGCATTATCCACAAAGATGCCAATCTTGATCATTGCCTAGTCGAAATGCTTAAAGCATGTTTTTTGACTACAGGGCAAAGGTGTATCTCCACTTCTTTAGTTCCCATACATCGCAGTGTCGCCGATAGCTTTATTGAAAAATTTCACTCTTATGCCAAAAGACTAATTATTGACCACCCAATTGATCATGAAGTTGAACCCTTTATGGGACCATTGGTTGATCAACATGCGGTCGATAACTATCTCAATTTTATGGGCATGGCCAAGAGAGAGGGAATACAAGAAATTATGCGCGGCAAACTTCTTGAAAAGAACTTTAAAGGGCATTACGTATCCCCTTCCATTCACTACACAGAAAAATTTAGTAAGAAATCTCATTTTCTTATGAGTGAAATTTTTGGTCCTAATTGCACTTTTATACCCTACGATGAAATTGAAGAAGCCATCGCCATTGCCAATGGTACAGAATTTGGCTTAGCCGCCAGCGTTTTTTCAAACGATCAGAGTGTATACCAAAAATGTATCCAAGAAATTGATGCCGGCCAAGTTAACTTTAATCGCTCAACTGTTGGAGCAAGTTCTCGCTTGCCATTTGGCGGCGTCAAAAGCAGCGGTAATTACCGTCCTGCTGCTTTAACCACAATTGATTCTTGCGTTTTTCAAATGGCCAGTCTGGATATTGTGCAATTTTCATCTGAAGACGCAGATAAAATTAAAGGAGTTGGCCCGTCTTAGGTTCTTTAGAATTGCTTTTTATTGATTAGCACGCCAACTTTAGAAGATTTGGACATGTCATCCTTGTTGGCTTTTTCTTGATCTAGGTCAAAGTTTGCATTTTCATCATATAGATCTCTAATTTCTCGCTCTTTCAACCTTCTCTGACTTTCGGCCATTTTTCTTTTTATATCCAAAATGAAAACGACACCCTTTTTTTGAGCTTCTGGACCTTCCTCTATTTTCTCAGTTGTCTCCGTGTTTTCTACCTCAATTGCTTCAGGGCCTGCTTCATTTTCCTTTTGATTTCTTTCTTTAAACTCAGAGAAGCTAAGAACGTTTTCTCCTAGGTCGCGCTTAATGTAAGCGTCCATCATTGTGGTTAGGTCTGTCTTATTCGCACCGGCCGAGATGGTGGTTAACTCCTGTATTTCCTCAGGTGTTAATAAGCGCATAATATTGCGAAGAAGGTTTAGATTTTCCATACTACTTAGGCTTTTCGGCAAACCGAGCATTTTGCTTTAGTAATCGCATACCTATGTGATTACAGGTAGTTAAGTAATCCGCTCTTTTGTCTATCCATTTGAAAATTATAGACAAAGCCAAACAATCCACTTATAACTGATCTTCACAGAATATTGATGGGGCGTGGCGCAGTGGTAGCGCAGCGGACTGTTAATCCGTTGGTCGTGAGTTCGAATCTCACCGCCCCAGCCATCCTAAACTACTCAGGTTTTGCTCTTGCAATTCCAGACAGATAAAATGGCTGAACGCTCACGCCATTTAAAATAATTTTTTTCTAAAACCCATTTAGAGTGATTGCTGAAAATATTTTCACAGCTTTTTAACTTTTTAAACACTTCATATTCTCTATAAGTTGTAGTGATGAAATTCCCCGCTAAAGCTCCTTCATTAGTTTTAATTTCTACACCCCTAGTGCCAACTCTTCTTCCTTCGTAAAAAGGCATCGTCAGCTTAAAATAACTTCCGTCTGAATTCAGAGGGGTGAAATACGTTTCAATTTTTTGCTTGTTTATAAACTTATACAGCTCGACTGTGGAGTGAGCAGGCGTGAACATAGTTTTGCTTAAAAAAATAAAATTGGTAAACATAGCAATTTTCCACATTATTGTGTTTAACCTGCCACCATATCGCAACATCTTAGATGTAAAATATGCCGACAGCACATATACAAAAAATAAAAACCTCAATTCCTTATGTGGAATAAGGCTATGGACAAGAAAAAAAGAAAAAGTAACGACTGTCCAAAAACCCATTGGTTTTTTTTCCCAGTATAAATATGTTCCTACCAGCAACATGATCGCCAAGGGAAGTCCGCCCTTCACGAGCGACTGAGTAAGATAAAACCACACCGGCTCCGTTCCAAATTCAGATGCTCTAGACTTAATGATATTAGCAATAAAATACTGGTATGGAGTAAAGACCCAATTACCGTAACCCCATCTATCAATCACGGCACCAACGCCAATCATCACCAGCACGGCAAAGGAATGCAAAACAAACCCTTTAACATCTTTTTTTGTTATCAAATACCATATATTTGCAAACAAAATTGGTATCCCCATTTGAAAACGACAAAGAAAACTCATTCCCCAAAATATTCCCGACAGCAGTAATCTTTTTGAATTTCCCTTCAAGAAAAAATATGCACCTATTATAAATAAACTTGTTGAAAGTGACTCCGAGCTCGTTCTAACAAACATAAATGGAATAAACCAAGTCCATGATACAAGCATAATTTGCTGATGAAAGGTCTCCTGATCATCTTCATTTTTAAACAATAAGTAGATACTTAAAAATCCAAGTAATCCATTAAACATGCGAAATAATAAAGCCAACGCAAATGGATTTTTTATGAGCGATATTTTGCTTAAAATAAAATATACAAAAACTTGAAACCAGCTTCTTATTTGCAGACCGAAGTCCCAATTAAATATCTCTGGTTTCCAGACACTGGAAATTTTAAGATTCAAAAGCTCCAGTATCTGGTAATGCTCGTCCGGATGCAAAAAACCATCGCTAAAATAGGCCGATAGGACAAATGGTATTAACGAGAAGAATATGTATTTATTTTTCATTACAATATTAGAGTGATTTTTTTATATATATTAACAATATTCGCTTACAGCATCCATAAATAATGAGATAAGTGCAATTATTTTATAAAGTAGCACACTTAACTTGCACAGGACCTATTATGCTCAACTCTTTATTTTCGCTAGAATCATGCCTCTCTGATTTAAATATTGGCTATCAACAATTACTAGATGATTTACGCAGCGATTTTTCCCAAATTACAATTCGCGATGAAATTTTTAGACAAGTAGCGGCCATTGTTGACTCGCCGAACATGAGTTCTTTCACGCCCACAAATATATATTTGCTTGAGCTTATGTGCGATGCTGTAGATATTACAGAGTTACATTTTGAACTTGAGCATACCGAAGACGCTAGCGATAGAGATGATATCAAAAGTGACATCTATGAATTTTGGCTACAGCAACCATTTAATGACGTTTTTTTGCAAAAAGAATCAGACTCTGACTTCTTAACCTCTTCAGAATTTACCTTGAATTACTTACTAAAGAAAATTCTAGGTATCTTTATGGTAAGGATTGAAAAGCGTGTATTTGATGATCCTTGCTTATATGAACTCACTCCTGAATTAGGCGACACATCAACATCTATTAATTTGTATGATGCAAACTGTATTTTACCAATCGATAAAAACCCCGAAACTTTCCCCTCTATTCTTATTCGGGATTTTAAAAAAGATTCACTTTTCTTTTTCCTAAAAGGAAGCTGGAAAAAGTCCCTGGCTCAAGAATATCCCTGGGGAAAAATACCTTTCTCCGGAAAGGATGTGGATATTATAGGACCTGATACATTTGATTCACAGTTGCATGATCTGCTTCTTTCTGCATTTCAGTCCATGATAAAAATTTACCCTGAATTTGTCTCTTGGTTTCAAGCATTCAACTTAGCCATTATTATTTCTGAAAATGATTTTCCCACAGGAATTCTTGGAATTACAAATGTCTCTATTGATTCCAAGGACGCAAACATATTAACCCGATCATTAATTCTTCAATGTGGCATTCATGTCGCAAGTTCAAATATATTGCACAACCAACTTAGTGATGACGAGAGCGACCATTATATCCATAGTCCTTGGACGGATGAACCTTGCATGATTGAGGACGTCTATATTCAACTTATCTCTAACTTGTTTTTGCATACCTATATCCTACAAGACAAGACTGATCTAACTGAAATTGAAAATTCGAAAAATAAAATTAAGAAGAGCCTTGATAGCCTTATAGCCTATGAAAAGCTAAATGATGATTATAGATCATTGTTTAAAAATATTGCGACATTCTTGATTTAAAAAAATACTTAAGCCAGATTATCAATCTCTTTTTTGATGCGATTGATCCATTTGGCATTTGCTTTTCGTGCTGCAATCGCCAGTGCTTCTTCATAACAAGATTTTGCTGCCTGAGTGTCAAGCTGACTTAATAGCACCTTACCTTTGACAAACAGCGACCTTTCATCAGCAGGATATAGATGATTGAGTGATTTAGAAATTTCCCTTAGATCTGAGATTCGCTCCGCATCGAGTAATATTTCAGTCAACCCAAATAGGGCCATTTGATCTTCAGGATCAATCGTAAGAACTTCTCTAAACATATCTTCGCGTTTTTTTATCGCCTCCGATTGTTCTTTGCTAATTTTATATTCTTGCTCATTGAGCTTAAACGACGCAACGGTTGCTAATGCTTTTTCCTCTTCAGCCTCATCAATACGTCCCATTTTCATATAAAAAAGAGACTTATTCGTATGCGCCATGATGCTCTTATTATCCAAATCTAAAAGTCTGTCCATGCATGACAGGCCATTATCATATTCTCCCAATCGACCGTAAATCACACCTAGCACCTCCCAAATTGCTTCATTTTTGTGATTAGAATTGAGTCCTATCTTGCAAAGTGAAACTGCTGCATCATTAAAGTCTTTATGAAATGCATCTAGTGCCCAATTAAATACCACCTCATCTATATTTTCAACTCGTCTAGAAGCAGCGACTTGGCAGGAAAAATAAGGAAGATTGAAAATAACTCCACTAAAGCTTTCATCTTCAATTTCAAAATTAATCTCTAACCCATCAGCTCTAAATCTTCTTGTTATCTTTGCTAAAGAAAAATCCCTCGACCTTGAAACTCCAAGCAAACTTCCAACGCCCTCTTTGTCGTGGATGATTTTTCCTTTGCCCTGTTTTGTATATTTTAACATCCTCTCATTTTGCTGATGATCTAATGCTATAATACATGGGAAATTACCTGCACCTTTGTTATTTTCTATTTTGGCTGATGTCTCTTGACCTAAAAAGCAGCCTTTTTTATAACTAATGGCATAATTATTAAAAATTGTTTCATTAATAAGATGGCCGCATATTTTTTCATCTAATTGCTTAATTCCAGTCCCCAAAAGAAAATCTAAGTAATCTTCTTCTGGAACGCTTGCAATTCCACTGGCGTCTTCATGACCTTTGATTACTGCGGGAATCCCAAAAAAATCAAAAAAACAACTGTTTGCTTTGGAAATAAGGCCATAACTAGATTCACCAAAAATAATTGTCATTGCTTTTGGAGTCACCTCAGACAAAATTACATCTTCCATAATGATGTATCTTTTTAAGTCATTCGCAAGCAATTCAAGAACTTTGCAAGGTCCAATAATTTCAAATTTATTATTCTTTTTAGAAACAAATGCATAAGATTGGATTCTACCTGTGCGATCAAGCCGGCAAGAAATTTGCCCCATTTCATCGCATAGCTTGCCTATATCATTTGTCATCTGGCCTTGAAGAAATGTCATCACATCGCTGCCTGAGAGACATAGGCTGGCCCAGTCCTTCAATTCCCACTTGCCATTAAGACTAAAGTTTTTTTCTATTTTCATTTATTTAGACAGAGAAAGATTCGCCACAACCACACGTATTGGCAGCGTTAGGATTTACAAAGACAAATCCCTTGCCTTTCAATCCATCATTAAAGTCCAGAGTGACCCCTTTTAGATAGACAGATGATTTGGGGTCTATGAATACTTTGAAGGAATTGTACTGCTGAATATTATCTTTTTCTTTTTCAAAACCATATTCCATTTTATATGTCATACCGGAGCAGCCACCGCCAACGACGCCCAAGCGTAGCCCCTTTCCCTTAGCTTCAGAATCATTTTTGAAAATTGATTCAAGTTCTTCTATCGCCTTATGAGAAATTTCAACAATTTTATTCTCAGTATTTACTACGCTTAGTTCGCTCATACTCTTTCCTGCCTTTGGTTTGTCCATATGTTTTCTGCACCACCAACTTTGAAGTTAACATATCTAGCTAAAACAAACAAAAAGTCAGATAGCCTATTAATGAATGGTGCTAAGTTACTGATTTTCCAATCGGGCTTAAGCAGATAAAGATGGATAATGTTTCTTTCTGCCCTTCGCGCAACTGCTCTGGCCACTTGCACGAACCCACTATCAAGACTACCTCCGGGTAAAATGAAATTTTTAAGTTCGGGAAGTTCCGTTTCCATCTTGTCTATTTCTTGCTCTAAAACAGTTATTATCGATTGATGGGCCTTTTCTGTGTCGGGCGAGCGTTTCGTGGGTGGTGTTGCCAAGAGACTGCCAGCGCTAAAAACTTCTGACTGAACTAATAAAATAATTTTTGCTAAATCATTTAAACTTTCTTTGACCAAAATTGAGTGAACTAGGCCTAGGTGACCATTGAATTCATCTAATGTTCCATATGCTTCAAAAATAGCATCATCTTTAGATAGTCTATCTCCTCCAATAATTCCAGAAGTGCCACTATCTCCTGTTTTTGTATAGATTTTCATATTGCTACATGTTCCTTCGGTATTTACCGCCTGACTCGTAGAGAAGTTTAGTTATTTGCCCCAAGCTGCAAAAGTTTACAGTATACAGCAATTCTTCAAATATGTTCCCATTTGAATCTATTACGTTTTTTAGTTTCTGCAGTGCTTCTCCTGATTTTTCTTTGTTTCTTTGTTTGAATGAATTTAATCTTTTTATCTGGTCATTTTTTTCAGTGTCACTGCATCTCGATATATTGATTTCTGTCTTCATTTGCTCATGAACATTCTCTGCAATGTATGTATTGACACCTATTATAGGGAATTTTCCTGAATCTTTTAAGGTCTCGTAATACAGCGATTCCTCTTGGATTTTAGATCTCTGGTACATTGATTCCATCGCACCCAGAACTCCTCCCCTGTCAGATATTCTTTCAAATTCCTGTAATACAGATCTTTCCACTAGCTCGCATAATTCATCATAAATAAATGATCCTTGCATAGGATTATCGGTTTTATTTAGTCCAAATTCGCGATTAATAATCATCTGGATGGCCATGGCTCGCCTGACACTTTCTTCAGTCGGGGTGGTTATTGCCTCATCGTAAGCGTTGGTGTGGAGAGAATTACAATTATCACTTAAGGCTAAAAAGGCCTGTAGTGTCGTCCTTATATCGTTGAAGTCTATCTCCTGCGCATGCAGCGATCTTCCAGATGTTTGCACATGGTATTTAAATTTTTGTGATTTATCATTGGCGTTATACAAAAATTTCATTGCAATCGCCCAAACCTTTCGCGCCACCCTACCTATAACTGTGTATTCTGGATCTAAACCATTGCTAAAGAAATATGACAGATTCTCAGCAAAATCATCAATCTTTAGCCCTCTGCCTAAATAATATTCGACATAAGTAAATCCGTTGGCCAGTGTAAATGCCAGCTGTGTAATTGGATTAGCTCCTGCTTCCGCTATATGGTACCCGCTAATCGACACTGAGTAGTAGTTTCTGATTTTATTTTTGCAAAAATAACCTTGTACATCTCCCATCATTTTCAATGCGAACTCAAGAGAGAATATGCACGTATTCTGTGCTTGATCCTCTTTTAGTATATCTGCCTGTACGGTTCCTCTCACCGATTGCATAACTTGAACACGTTTCTGCATGTCCCAAAAATCATTTCCTTTCAAGTTCTGCTTCATCGCCGTATTCATAAACATTGCCAGAATTATTGGTGCCGGCCCATTTATTGTCATCGATACACTGGTGCTTGAGCTAACAAGATTGAAGTCCTTGAATAAGGCATCCATATCATCCAAGGTCGCGATTGAGACTCCTGCTTCTCCTATTTTCCCAAATATATCTAATCTAGAATCTGGGTCTTCACCATACAATGTTACAGAATCAAAAGCTGTCGACAAACGTTTAGCGGAATCATTTTTTGATAAATAATGGAAGCGCTTGTTGGTGCGCGATGGTCCTCCCTCACCCGCAAACATCCTCTTTGGATCTTCATCCGTTCTTTTGAAAGGATATATTCCTGCGGCATAAGGGAAAAACCCCGGTAGATTTTGCTCTCGCATAAATACTATTTTATCACTCAGATTATTTAATACAGGCAAAGCTACCTTTGAAATTTTTAACCCACTTAGCGATGTATACTTTGTCTCTATGTCGAATTTTTTATCTCTCACCTTATATGAGAATACTCCAGATTCATATTTGCCAATACGATCATCAAAATAATCGATCTCATCAAACACCTGGCTGCCAATCGCCTCTACCCTTGAATTAATTTGATCTTCTAGATTCTTTTCACCTGTAATTTCTTGCACTGTTTTAAGGGCTTCATATTCTCTCAAGCTTTTCGACAGCCTTTTTGTTTCCTCTCTGTACCTAGACACCGTTGCCGCAATTTCTCTTAGATATTGAGATCGCGCAACAGGAATTATTGAGGGCCTGCTTAGGGTAAATTTCTCACCTTTAAGCTCATCTATCTCTTTTGACTTAAAAGCAAACGAGCTGGTGATTTCATAAAATAAAGAATTTAGCCCTTGATCGTTAAAGCGCGAAGCCATTGTTCCAAAAATTGGAAGCTTATCGTCATCTTGGTCTGTCATGTTTTGAAAAATTTTATGGTTGCGTCTAAACTGTTTTCGAACATCTCTTAGAGCATCCTCGGCCCTGATTTTATCAAACTTATTGATTGCCACAAAATTTGCGTAATCAAGCATTTCTATTTTTTCTAATTGAGTCTGAGCACCAAATTCAGGAGTCATCACATAAAGACTCTTATCAGCAATTTTAGTAATTTCATCTGAGGCCTGCCCGATGCCAGATGTTTCAACTATGATCAAATTAAAATCAAGTGATTTTAAAAATTTAATTACATTGCTAATCTGTGGGCTTAATTCGTTTTGCGAATCTCTAGTGGCGAGCGATCGTACATAGACATTCATATTTTCAGTACATCCCAATCGAATTCTATCTCCAAGTAATGCGCCCTTAGTTTTCTTTTTTGTGGGATCAACAGAAATTAAGGCTATTTTGAAGTCAGGAAGGTTGTTATTAAAGCGTAAGATGAGCTCATCTATAAGAGAAGACTTTCCAGCTCCACCTGTCCCTGTCACACCTAAGACAGGGGTCGTGCCTGAACTGATCTGGAAGGGAAATTCAGATTTTTCTTCAATAAAAGAAATTGTTTTTGCGATTTCCAAATTTGATAATTTTTTTCTTCCTTTTAGCTTTTTATAATCGAACTTCTCGAATACGGAATGTTGAGCGCGATCCAACATATCCTTTACTATACCTTCAAGACCTAGCTCCATTCCATCAGCAGGAGAATAAATTCTAGTAATGCCGGCCACCTCAAGTTCTTTAATCTCTTTTGGGGTAATGACTCCACCGCCACCACCAAATATTCTTACCTCTGGCGCATTCCTTTCATTGAGAAGGCTACGCACATACTTGAAATATTCATTATGCCCACCTTGATAAGAACTAATAGCTATAGCATGAGCATCTTCTTGAATTGCTGCTTCTGCGACCTCTAAAGCTGATCGATTGTGACCAAGATGAATAACCTCCGCTCCGTTCGCTTGCAAAATTCTACGCATAATGTTTATTGATACATCATGGCCATCAAACAAACTTGCTGCTGTCACAAAGCGAATTGGCATAAAAAACCCCTAATAAAACTAATTCAATTGGCTCGGTGACTATAGCTTAAGTGGCATATCTAGGCAAAAGACACTCGCTTACCTGGTAATAGCGTGGAGCATAATTTTATTCTAACGTGCTTTTCTTGCGCCCATGTAAAAACTTCCACGACAGCACGGTTATCATAATGAATATTGAAACCCATTGCGAAGATGAAAATATTCCATAATTGCCACGAATCGTATCCCCGCGCAAAAATTCTAATATAAACCTCAACAAAGAGTATCCAATGAGATAAATAGTTACACCATCTACGATTTGTCGCGATTTTTCTAAATATACCGCTATATATTTTCCGATAAAAAGAAGACCTGCCGCTTCATAAAGCTGAACTGGGTGATTATAGATATGTAATGTTCTCAAAAATGGTAAGTCACACTTATTGCCAAAGCAGCACCCCGCCAGGAAGCAACCGACTCTTCCTATTGCATGACCGTAGCATACGGAAGGGATGTAATAGACTAAATTGCGATATGGATGTTTCTTTAAAATTACACAATATACAAATGAAAAAAGCATTCCAAAAATTAGTCCCCCATAAAAAACAAATCCTCCTCCTAACCAAAAACTCGAATACATAAGTAGTTCTGGTACTCTATATGAGAAAAGTAAAAAAAAGAGTTTGGCCCCTACCCATGCAGCAATGAAAACACCTATCAAAAAACCATGAATACCAGTTTGCTCTAGCTTGTATTTTTGTATTTGATGTAGAATATGGGCATAACCCGCTCCCCAAGCTAGGCCAAGAAAAAGGGGATAGGCATAAATTATTAAATCACCGATGCTAAGTAGTTCTGGCAGCATGTACTCACGCTATATCTTATTGTTTTATATCTTCGCCCGTTAAGGCCTCTTTTGTTGCCTTAATATGCATTTTATTTTTTCCCTTTTTGAGCACTATAAAAAAATCCATCACCAGTAAGATAGCAGCTATCGTTATCGCACTATCGGCAATATTAAAGGCCGGGAAATGACTATCTTTGACATAAAAATCTAAAAAATCTACTACGTAACCCAACAAAAACCGATCTATTAGATTGCCAACCGCTCCCGCTAAAATAAGACCATAACTAATAAATAAAAGAAGGTTTCCTCTACGAGTATGCCAAATTAGATAAATTAACCAACCACATGCAATTACCGGTATAAGTAAAAAAAGTGGCTTTCGAATCGATTCATGTGCATTCGCCATAAATCCAAATGCCGCACCAGGATTTTTAACATATGTAAAACTAAACAGGCCATCAATGACTGAGACGGACTCACCTAAAATAAAATTTGCTCGAACTATGCCTTTGCTTAATTGATCTAGCCCAATTATCGCAAACACTGCAATTATTAATTTCCAAACTCGTCCCATGTCAGTTCCTTTTCCCTAGTAATATGCCTTCGGAGAAATTAGATACTTTTCAATTTTCCTCAGTAGCGTTTTCTTTGGAATATTTGCTTTCAAAGCTGTTTGATTAATTTTTCCCTTGTTCAGCTTCAGCGCATGAACAATGAACTCTTTTTCAAAAATTTCTTTTGCTACTTGAAAGTCAAGTGAGACATCTCCCTGTCCGAAGGCAGACAAATTAAATTGATAGCCACCTTTACCAATTACTTCTAGATCGTTGTCCAAAACAGAATCTTTGATCCCTGCAAAATCAATTGGTCCCTCTTCTTCCTCGTCATCTCTTTCTTCTGTTTGTGTTTTTCCTTGACGACGAAGACTTTCAGGTAGTGACGTGACATGAATACTGTCAGACGACTCAATAATAAATGCGTGTTCTATAACATTTCTAAGCTCACGAATATTTCCTGGCCAAGAATAATTTTTCAATAACTCCACACCTTCTGGAGTTAGACCCTTAATCTCCAAATTGTGAATGTTGTTAAAATATTTAATATAATACTGTGCTAGAACTTCAATATCCGAGACTCTTTCTCTTAGGGGGGGGAGATAAACCGGCAACACATTTAGGCGATAAAAAAGATCCTCGCGAAAAGTCCCTTCTTTAATCATTTCTTCAAAAGGCTTATGGGAAGCAGCTATTATTCTAACATCTACTTTTACATCCCTATTCGATCCTACCGGTGTGAAACTTTTTTCTTGCAGGACTCGTAAAAGTTTGACCTGCATACTGGGTGAAATATCACCAATTTCATCAAGAAAAATCGTGCCCCCATCAGAAAATTGAAATTTTCCAATCTTTCTTTCACTTGCTCCAGTAAAGGCACCCTTCTCATGTCCAAAAAGCTCAGATTCAATCAAGTTATCAGGAATGGCGGCCAAGTTTATAGTAACAAATTTTTCGTCTTTTCTTGGGCCATTATAATGAATGGCCTTGGCTACCAACTCTTTACCAGTTCCCGACTCCCCTCTAATTAATACGGGGGTGTTTACCTGCGCCAATTTTGCAATAACAGAAAACACCTTCTGCATTACATCTGACTGACCAACAAATTTATCGTCAGAGTTTCCACCTAAGCTTAATCGCGGAGCGGAAAAAATTGACGTTTCAACTAAAGACCGCGCCCTTAGTGCTCGTTTTATCAGAGCAGCCAGATTATCAGAGGTAATGGGTTTCTCTAGATAGTTATACGCTCCTTCCTTAACCGCTTTCACTGCATCGCTAACATTTGAATAAGCGGTCAAAATCAAAACGATAAGAGTCGGGTCATACTTCTTCATTTCCCTTAGTGCTTCAAGCCCATCCATCTCAGGCATATTTACATCCATAACAACCAAATCATATTTGGTCTTATAGACTGCTCCGAGTGCGTCCTTGCCATTGACAGCAACATCAACAACAAAATGGTGGTATTCCAGCGCCTGCTTTACGCTTTCTCGCAGGACTTGATCATCATCGACTACTAATACTCTATGCATTTATTATCTCCATCTAGCTCTAGGCATTTTTAAGCTTTATTTCAAATGTTGTTCCTAATCCCAACTCTGATCGAGCAGAGATTGTGCCCCCTTGTAACTCTACGAAATATTTTACCAAGTAAAGACCAAGACCTGTACCTTTAATCGAATGAGAAGCGTCGTTTTTTACCCGATAAAACTTGTCAAATATGTGCTTGAGATCCTCCTTGGGGATACCCACTCCATTATCACTAATTTCAATATATACCCATTCCTCATTATCCCAAGTTTTAATTTGAACCCGCGTGCCTTCGCCAGAATATTTTATGGCGTTTTCCACCAGATTAGAAATTACTCGCATCATCAGATTTTGATCTAATTCTATTGGGTATAAGGGACCAAGCTCGGTAGCAAAAACAATGTTTTTTTGAGATGCTTCATATTTCAAAGATTCCAAAATTGAATCTATGATTTTGTTAACATCCTTGGAAATTTTGTTTAGTGCCAAATTTCTAGATTCAATTTTGGTAAGGTCAAGGATAGACGTAATAAATTTATTCAGTTCCTTGGTTGAATCTATGATCGCCTGGAGGCCAAAGTGAATTTCTGGAATATTTTTTGCCTGTTTCATTAAAACATCTGCTAATCCCGCAATTTTTGCAACAGGCGTTTTTAAGTCATGACTCATCAGTGAAATAAAATTTTGTTTAAGATTTTCGACTTGGGTTAAAAGTTTTGTCTCTTCTTGGATCGCATACCGTCGTTGGTACTCATCAATTGCTCTAAATGGTACCCATATGTAGTAAACCACAAAGACGGTAAGCACCAGGTGTGTTATATAAATCCATAGTCCCATTACGCTAAAAATTATATAGCTTAGAAGAAAGATACCAAACATTAGGGTTACCGTTATAAATAAACCATCTGTTGGATTGACCCGGTTTATTATGATTGAAAGAAAAATTGCAATTACGATGGCCAATGCATAGCTAATTGAACGAGGCACAGCCAAAACGGTTTTATTTTGAATTAGTGATTCTATCATCTCTGCATGAACAGATAACTTTCCAGCTCGATAATCCTCTTTGTTAAATGGGGTTAGAACAAAATCAGAGGAGTTAGCAATATAATTTGAACCTATCAACACGATCTTGTCTTTAAAAAAATCTTTAGGATAATTACCAACGACGACACGATGAAAAGGAATTTTTTGTATCTTGCCCTTACCTTCTATCGGTGATGTAAAGTATCGATATAAAGCAAAGTTTGCGTCTGCTTCTCTAACATAATATGCCCCAAGGATATTATTTATATCGAGTGGATCCTGTCCTAATGATTTTCGATATTGATTTGCTGTCCATAAATGCAAACTGCTCTCTCCTGATATGTTTAAAATGACTCTACGACTGATGTCATCCTTAGCAAAAGCTGCATTGTCGATGTTGAGTAATGCTAGTGAATATCCATATTTCAGTAGGTCTTTTGGCGGCTTAATTTCCCCCCATGAATCCATCTCCGTACCAAATCTAAAACTGCCTCCATTGTCTATAAAGATATCAAGCTCTTTTTTGAATTTCTCTAGATTATCCACATCTAGATTTGTTTCGGGTTCCATCAAAGCCCCAAAATAATTAATAATTTTTGGCTTATCCATGATTAGCTTTTTGATCATTCTGTAATGACTTGCGTAGGTATAAGGATATTTTTCTCCTAAGAATTCATCGCTCTCATCATCCATTGTAATCAGCACGATATGATCTTCCGGACCAACCCCGAAATCATAACGGACCCTAAAATCATAAAATATCGCCTCAAGCGTCGAGAAACTATATTGAAATAAAATGATTACAAAAATGAGTGTAAAGATGAATGGATAATAGCGAGATATATCGAAATATTTTGACTTTGTCTCCGTGCTCATTTTATTTATTTAGAATCGTCAATGGCTCAAGCCAATCTAGTATAGATTCTTTTTCATCTACTTTCATAGCATACATTTTCAAGATCATTGACCAAACTCCCCTCGCAGTATTTTCATTTTTATATTGATTGCTCACTCCCGTTAATATTTTCTTTAACTTTGGTTTTTTTACCGAGTAAATAATTACATTCTGTTTCAAGAGAGATCTGAAAATAAAAAATAAAGGTAGCTCAATGTATGAAAAGAAAATGGGAATGAATTTATAAATGAGTAATTTTTTCGTTACCCACTCAACAACCAGGAATGGAGATAAAATCATGGCAGACGATACTGCCAGCAAGGTTCGCTCAATAGCACCAAATGATTTTGCAAATTCAGAGATAACCAAGAAAAAATCAATTGACTCTTTTCTCTTTAAATTTTCAAAATAGGCTGAGCCAAAAATTATTTTCGGTTTAGAAAAGATCGAATTAACAACAAACAAATCGCCTTTGAAATGTTGGCAAATGAAAAACCTCACATCGGGTGCGCCTGTTTTGATTGTTACATTATGCAAAAAATTAAACTCCTGCTTATCCAATGGAATTTTTCGAGAAGAGAGATTAATCAACAACAACTTGTCCCATATTAATAATAAAAATATAAATAAAGACAACAATGTGCTTTCAATTAAAAGGATAGATTGTGAGGATTGCTGAAAAGAATAAAGTATCGAGTAGAGCAAACTTGCGGGCAGGACAAGACAAGCAACAAAATAAAAAATGTTTAACAATCGCCCCATTACCGCTCCAATATGCTGTGATTTTAAGCCCTTATTTCGGCCCAATCAAACAAAATATATATTTTAATTGGCGTATGCTACAAATTTCAATTGTGAAAAATTCTTCTTGATTCGCCTTGCGTCAATGAGTTAGGTGTTAATTGCTTCAAAACAATGAGAATAGTTCTTAGGGGGACTAAATGCAAAATAAACGACTTTTATTCGGTACTGCTGGCATACCTCACAGTACCGTGAAAAAAAATAACCCTGTCGAGGGCGTTAAGCAGATTCACGCTCTCGGACTTGACTGTATGCAGCTCGAGTTTGCGCATGGCGTTCGAATGAAGGACGAAGTGTCTTCTGGTTTACGCAAAGTCAGCTATGAATTAGGAATTCCTCTTACTTCTCACGGTCCGTACTATATCAACCTCAATGCGCGCGAGCAGGACAAAATCGATAGCTCTGTTGAACGTATCATTCAAACTGCAAAAATTTCAGACCTGTGTGGCGCAGAATCCATGACCTTTCACGCTGCCTTTTACATGAAAGATTCTCCTTTTGATGTGTTTGATCTTGTGGAAAAAAGTCTTAATGTTATCCAAGAGCGCTTAAGTCGTCTCGACATTGAAATTGATTTACGCCCCGAGCTTACGGGAAAAACTAGCCAGTTTGGCAGCCTGGATGAGCTTATTACACTCACAAAGAATGTTCACTCCTGTAAGCCCTGTATGGATTTTTCTCATCTATATGCCAGGACTGGTGAATGTAATAGCTATGAAGATTTCTGTAAAATTCTTGATCAGCTAGAAATAGAACTTGGGCAAGGTTCGCTACAACAAATGCATATTCATATTTCAGGCATAAGCTCTAATAGCAAGGGAGATCTCAAGCACCTCAATCTTTCAAGCTCTGATTTTAATTGGAAAGATTTAATTCGTGCGCTAAAAGATAAAAACTGCTGTGGTTATATTATCTGCAATAGCCCAAATCTAGAAAAAGATGCAAAAATGATGAAGGATTATTACTTAAGCCTCTAACATATTTACTTGGGCATAGTTGATTCAAAGAAGCCATGCCCAGGATAATTAAGCCTGGCCATCATGCCACTTTCTTTGATGCCTTATCTAAGTTTTGTGTCAGTTCCCAGAATTTTGCTGTAGCAGTCTCAAGCATGTAGGCCAAGTCCTGATCATCTGTTGCCACCCCACATAGATACGTGAATTGACCATCGAAAAATATCACCAGACTATGAAACCCCAATATTTCCACCAAGCGAGATTCATCATTACCTCTATCAATAACAGCAAGATAATGAGTCGATTTTTTAATTGCCTGGGCCACGAGCGCAAAAATACCCCAGTTCTCTGGAAAATCAATAGTCAGCTGATTTAAGGACATGCGAAAAAAGCCTTCTTTTTTATCCAGGACATTCAAGCTACATTTATTTTTATCTTTAAAATAAAATTTAATTTCTTCTAGGCAGTCGAGAATCTGACCTACCTTGTATTGGGCATCAAATGAAATATGCTTGGAATCACCTATGCCAGGAGATGAATTAATTTCACCATAAGTTTCGTTAACAAGAAGTCCAATTAGGTTATCGTTGCCAAATATATCCTTCATACCGGACTTATCGGCATTTATCTTAAAAACAATACTAAGGTTTTAACTGATCTTTAAAGTCAACAAATGTCTTAACATCTGTTACGTCGTTTATCTTCCATCCGTCTGACTCCAACACCATTTCAGCTATTTTTTTAAGCTCGACTTCATGCTCTGTTTTTTCCCCACCCAAGTAATTTAAATAGTAAGTAACAAAGCATTTTTCTTCAGTTTCACATTTCTTGATCAAGATCTTGAATTTCTTTTTTAATATATTTTTTGGTCCCAAAACCTTATCTCGCGCCTCTAGATTCAAGTCATTAAAGAAGACAAAAAATTTATCAGTCAAAAAAGGTTTGATATGCTCTAGGTCCTGCTGTTTTTCAAATCTGTAGTTGACAAAACTGGTAAGTGTTTCCTCTGGACTATTATTCTTTTCACATGCGAAAAGCGCTATTAAAAATAAGAAAATCAGAACTCGCATAATACTCCCTGGAATTATTTCAAATATCCTCTATCTGATAGTATCTCGCAAAGGTTTGTCCAATTCAATACCTCGTGTTGATCAACTACGTTTCCTGTCAGCTTTACTCCCATACCTTTAAAATAGCTACTGACAACTTCTCCTTTATGCTCAAACTCTCTGCCGAAGGCCTTAATATTCAAAAGTACCTTTCCTCTTTTGCTTTCATTTCCCTTATCGAAATATAAAAAACATCCGCTTTTGTTCCAGTTTGTAAGGTGTCCCTCGCTGACGTTCCCGCGCAGGTCATCTACTCGCACTACTAACGGAAAATGGCTCACTTTTTCCAAGTCCCATTTATTATAGCCTGGCACATAACAAGAGTCATTTAACTCACTGGCAAGGCAGACGACAAAAAAATAGCTGGTGAGAATATAGAACACCGAAAGGAAAAGTATAACTTTATCAAAATTAGATGCAAATATTTTAATCTGTAAAAAACTTATTGATGCAGTCAAAATAAATAGAAGATATTTTGATATTTTTTTCCCTGTGAAGACAGAATAGAAGGTTATGGCACTAAAGAAAATGACTGCCTTATTCGCGTAATAAAAATCGATAAGATATTTTTTATCAAATGAGCTAACACCATTATATAATGATTCTGTCATGTGTAGAAAAAATACTGACAGAAGTACAAATAATGACGAGTTGTTTATTACGGGGGATCTCTTTATAATTCTAATAGACACAACCTTTTAAACGAGAAACCATGGAAAGGCCAATACTTGAAATAACCAATCGTTGCATATATTGTGACAATTGTCTCCTATTGTGCCCTGAACACGCAATAATAAAAGTTAATGAATATATCATAGATTATACATCATGTACTCTTTGTTCAATCTGCCAATCCGTGTGCCCCGTCGATTGTATCAAGTTAGTTATACAGGAGGGTGGATCTGCTCGTTAAGGTCATAATATGAGATATTACCGAGCTCTCCTACTTCCGTCTTTTGAATGGGACTCCCGGCTAGAATAATTCCAACATATTCACAACGAGAATGATCTCCTGAAAAATTTATGCACCCAGGATAGCTCGAATTGTAAGAACCATCACCTTTCAGCTTCGATATATCAATGATTTTATTCTCAGTTAGAAGTTTCAACAGACTTGATTGCTTATTAATGCTGATATCTTTTACGATTGAATTAACGAAGTTATAATACAACTCCTTAGTTCCAAAATCGTAGTATTCAGCTTCCGGCACGGAGATAACTTTAATCTTCTTTTTTCTATAGTTGCCAATGCCGGTCCAAAGATCCTGGAATCCGCTAGCTTTAGTATTTGCATCCCTTTTAAACAAACCCATACCTGAATAAGTGACAAAATTTTCAGATCTGGCCGCTCCCTTATTAATATTTATTAAGTGTTTATTTTTATCCAAAACAAGCTCATTGTGCCCAAAGCTTTTTTTGCTTTGTACTGCAAACAAAATGCTATCACAGCTATCTAGTTCCTCTGTCGCTCTTTTGATGTCGTCGCCTCCCGCAAGAAACAGTGAATCAGCATTGGCCGTTAATAATACCTCTTCCTTGTTCAAAAGATTGAGTACGTTGGATATTGACCCACCAGTTCCCAATATATCCTTTTCAAAAATAAAATTTATACCAAGACTTTTGGGTAAATTTAATTTTTCTCTCACTTGCTCACTTTGATGGTGCAAATTAACGAAAAAATTCTGTATGCCTAGTGATTTTAATTGCAAAACTACGGACTCAAGCAAAGACTTTTCAAAAAGTGGCCAGATCGGCTTCGGCAACACTGATCCTATTAACCCCATTCTTGTCCCGAAACCCGCAGATAAAATAAGAGCGTTGTTAACTCTCATGGTAAGACTCAAAAATCGACTTGCGCAGGAGTGAAAACTCCTCATGCTTAAATAACAAAAATCTTAATTTCTCCATAGCGAAGCCAATGTATTTTAAGTATCTATAATCCTTTCTTAATTCCGTAATCATTGCGAAGGATCCAATGGCTTTGAACACTCTTTGCACGGCCATAAGATCATAAAGATAGCAAAACTCGTCAAATGTTTGGCCAGTCTTGGTCTCGTCATAGTACTTTGCAATCAATTTCTTCTTGTTTTCATTATCTATTGAATAGTAACAGTCTTCTAATAACGACACTAAATCGTATTGTGGAAGCCCCAATCGGGCGTCCTGATAATCAATAATGCAGACCTCTCCATCCTTTACCATTAAATTTCGAGAATGATAGTCTCTATGGCAGATTACTAATGGGCGCGCGTCGCTTAACAGTTTACATATCCGACGCAGACCACTCTCAATATTGTATATAATCTCATCTCTTGTTTCTTTTAAGTACTTAAGCACAAAATATTCAATTGTATTTCTCGACTCTGCCATTAATTTTTCGAAGTCAAATGACCTTTTTTCAACCGATAGACCTTTTATTTTGTCCAGACCCAAGCTATTTATTTTTACCAACTCTTCAATACATGCGTGATATATTTTATACTCATCCTCTCTACTACCCAGGGATGCCAGATACTTCAAGAGAGTCATATCTCCCAGGTCTTCCTCAAGAATGTACCCTTTCTTGACGTCATAATCATAAATTCCAGGCACGCGAATTTTATTTGAGGCAAAAAGCTTATTCAAGGTAACAAAATCATTCTCTTCACTTGGGTTATCTAGACATACCACATGACTTAAAGAGTGCTCACTAACTCTATAATAACGCCTGGTGGAGGCGTCGCCCGTTAACCTGTCAATTATAGCACCGCTGCTGTAGTCCAACTTAAGCTTTTCTACGGATGATATAAAAAATTCCTGCACCAGTATTTTTTCTGATTGTTCTAACTTCATATACTATTAATATACTTCATAAATTGATAAAATTCAGAAGAAGAATTTCTGGTATATCTTTTATAGTCAAAATTTAATCCTTCCTTGACTATAAAATTTTTGAAGTGATACTCCTCTCTTGAAGTACTTCTTGCGTCACCATTTAAATAACTAAATTCTGCCACATTTTTGTTCTGGGTTTGTAGCCACGCCAGTAGCGAAAAAGGATTAAAGTCCGATCGTTTAAGTACGTAGAAGGCCCATTTGTCCAATTCAAGCTTTACTTGGGAAGAAACTTTCATGAGTGATATCAATCGCTCTGTGGAAACGTAGCCTAAGGGGTAAATTATTTTTCTCTCATAGACCATACTGGAAAGCTTGACCAATTCAAGCGCCAAAACAGCTATTAGCGCGTCCTCACTTTTAATATATTTTTTTAGAAGGCCTTCCGAAATAAAAATTCCATAACCTGGTATCGAAAAATAAAAAGCCTCTCTTTTTTTTACTATATAAAAGGAGATCTTTTCGGGAAGGCTGAGAAATAATTCATTGTTTTCCAGCAATCTCTGGATGATATTTTGAATGTATCGATCTGCCTTGCCGAGCACCTTTTGCGAATGGATTTGGCTATTTTCTAAATAAAATTTTGCAAGCTGAGTGTAGTGATCTACAAACACATCAGAGTTCAGGTTCTTATAATATTCCCGCCCCTCTGCATCAGGCTCACCTAGAATTTTTGTAAGAGTTAAACGGGAGCAAGAAATCAAAGAAAATATTATTGCGTATAAGAAATATAACTTCATTTACTTTACAATTTTCGAGGGATCAGGAATCAAGAGTTTTTTAAATATCTCCGCCTGAAGCAACGCTTCTATCATCAGGTACATAATAGAGCGTAAACCCAGCAAAAATCAAATTAGGATTTCTAATCATGGGACGGTTATTTTCGAAAATCACCTTCCATTTGCTCACAGTACCATATTTTTCATTTGAAATCGTACCAAGAGTGTCGCCCTGCTTAATAAGATAAGGATTTCCTTGTGGATTCCAGACAAACTTTTCAGCAGGTGCATTATACTTTAAAACACTCCCTGATTTTATATTTTTGGGATTTAGTCCTGGATTCATATCAAGTACTTTTTTCCACATGGAGTAGTCTCCATACAACTTAAAAGCAATCAACATGAGCGTGTCACCTTTTTCTACTGTATATTCCCCCGTGTCGTCAGTAATTTTTATATTTGAACCGGCCGTCTCTTGCACCTCTGGTGACGTATTATTT
>Ga0066639_10000766_pt1 | contig 28560 bp, 32 predicted proteins | sample CryGeyCG2114_010_2_FD_59504 | JGI IMG/M metagenome (GOLD analysis project Ga0066639, IMG submission 59504) | Groundwater microbial communities from aquifer - Crystal Geyser CG10_big_fil_rev_8/21/14_0.10 | ecosystem: Environmental > Aquatic > Deep subsurface > Groundwater | place: USA: Utah...
TTGTTCCGACAGCGAAGCTCGTCGGAATTGGTAGAGCAAATATATCCGCCCATAGCTCAGTTGGTAGAGCAGTTGCCTCTTAAGCAATTGGTCCATGGTTCGAGTCCATGTGGGCGGACAAGATTAGAGATAATCTTAAAATTAGTATAGAATAGTTAGAATATCGGGCGAGTGGTGAAATTGGTATACACGCTGGTCTTAGGAACCAGTGGATTAAACTCCGTGCGGGTTCGACTCCCGCCTCGCCCACCAAGACAAAAAACTTCGTTTATTTGCGAAGTTTTTTGTTTTTACTCAAATGAAATAAAATTCCTTTATCCTTGTAGCAATATATAGAAAGGCGTATTATCTTATCTATGCAGGAAAAAACAGATGAAGATATTGCCGTTCAAGTTTGCGGTGGAAACTCTAATGCTTTTGGTATTTTGGTTGAAAGGTATGAAAGGAAAATTACTCGGTATGCAAAAAGATTTCTTTTTAATTACAGAAATATTGATGATGCTGTGCAAGATGTTTTTATTAAGGCTTACATAAATATCCAAGGGTTCGATACAAACAGGAAGTTTTCTCCGTGGATTTATCGTATTGCTCATAATGAGTTTATTAATTTGATTAAAAAAACAGGAAAAGAACCGTTGCCTCTATTTGACCCAGATACATTATTCCCTTATCTGGCTTCAAATGAAAGAACTGATAAAGGATTGAATGATCAAGAGGTAAAAGAAGAGATAGAAAAATGCTTGGGAAAATTAAGTCCCAATTATCGTGAGCCGTTAGTTCTGTATTACTTTGAAGATATGGATTACAAGACAATTGCGGATGTTTTAAAGATTCCAATTTCCACAGTTGGCGTTCGCATAAATAGAGGTAAAAAAATATTAAGAAAAATTTATGACAAAACAATTCTCAAACTTGAGTAAAACAATATTGAATAAGATAGAGTCTGGTAAAGCAAAAATGAAACCGAAGTGGCATTTTATTTTGAAGACAACTCTTGCTGTTTTGGGTATTTGCCTTGTCTCTTTAACAACTTTGTTTTTGACAAGTTTCGTCTTTTTTTCATTAAGACAAACAGGAGTTTTGTTTGCTCCTCATTTTGGTTTCAGAGGTATGGCAATTTTTTTGTTTTCTTTGCCAATACTTTTGATTTTGTTATCAATGGTATTTATCGTCGTGTTGGAAATTTTGGCGAGACGTTATTCTTTTATTTACAGAAAGCCTTTGCTTTATTCTGCGATTGGAATAATAGTTTTGGTTTTGCTTGGAGGTTTTTTGGTTTCAAAAACAAGAATGCACCACAATTTTTTTGAGAGTTCCGAAAGGGGAAATTTCCCTATAGGCAATTCGTTGTACAAAGATTTTGGCAGAAATTTTGGGATGAAACAACCTAAAGATATTACCCTAGGGGTTGTTGTAAACAAAATGAAAAATGGTTTTACTATGGAAAATAGAAACGGAGAAATTTTGAATGTAGTTTTCCCTCATAGTTCCCCGAATCGTGATTGGAATTTTAACAAAGATGATAGAGTGTTGATTTTTGGGGAAAGAATAGGCGACAACATCTCAGCTTCTGGCACTCAAAAAATGGATGAGGAATTGATTTTTCCAAGAAGAGATTTTAGAAAAAGAAGATAATTAAATTAAAATTTTGTGTTTTACATTTACGAAATAATTACTGTACAATAATTAAATGCGTAAGTTGAATTTTGGATGGGTTATTGTTTGTTTGCTTTCAATAACGCCGATAATATTGTGGTTGTTTGCTCCGGGTGTTGGTTATCCAACTGATGCCCCCCAAAATATTCTCGTTGGACTCGGGGAAATTTTTGGGCTCAATAGCTTTTTTATACAAAATTGTTTTTGAAAAATATTTGGTTAAAAAATATAATTATACCGTAGCAAAAGTTGAGAAGTTAAATTCAAAAATTATTGAGATATCTCTTAGCCCAAATGGCGAAGAAATTTCAAGCGATGATTGCTCAATTAAAGAAAAAATTGATTGAGAGGGGAGTAAATAAAAATAATATTTGTTCAGAGGAGTTTAATTTTTAAAATAATTTTATGAAAAAAATAACATTGGTGTCTTTGGTTTTGTTTTTGTTGATTTCGGGAGGAGTTTTTATCGGCGGGAAGTTTTCTGGTCCAAGGAATGTTAATATGACGAATGTTACAAATGTCGACATAAATAATGCTCCTTCCGTTTCAAATAATTCTCAGCCTGGGTCAATGATGAGGGGATCGGGAAATATGGGTGGACTAATGACGATGGTGAATGTTTCTAAGCACAATACAAAAAACGATTGCTACCTTGTTGTTAATGATAATATTTATGATGTTTCATCGTATATTTCTAAACACCCTGGAGGGTCAAGGTCTGTTACTTCTCTTTGTGGTGGAGAGGTGACGGGAGTCTTTGCGAGTATCCATTCAAACAGAGCATGGGATTTACTTGTGAATTACAAAATCGGAACAGTCTCAATGATGGGTCAGTAGTTTGCTTTTGAAATAAATTTGCAATTCAGTTGTAGTATAACAGAGAACAAGTAAATAATTTTAAAAAATCACGATTTATGAATTTAATAAAAAAGTCAAAGGATTTATGGAGTTTTGCCAAGAAACGCAAAAAAGTTTCTTTGGTTGCCGTTTTGCTAATTGTTAGCGCTGGTTATTTTACTTATACTAAATTTTTAAAATCGCCTGAAAGTGTTCGTTATGTTGTAACCCAAGCTCAAAAGGGAACACTTATTTCTTCTATTTCTGGGTCTGGACAGGTTTCTTCTTCTAACCAAGTTGAGATAAAACCAAAGGTAAGCGGAGATATTACTGCAGTTTATGCGATTTTAGGAAAAGAAGTCAAAGCTGGAGCGATTTTGGCGGTTATTGATTCTGCTGATGCGTCGCGTACTGTTCGTGATGCTGAGACTTCTCTTGAAACTGCTAAATTGGAATTTGATAAAATGATGGAGCCTTTAGATGAATTAACTTTACTCCAGTCTGAAAATTCTTTGATACAAGCAAAAGAGTCAAAAAATAAAGTAGAGTATAATTTGAATAAATCTTACGAAGACGGTTTTAATAATGTATCAAACGTTTTTTTGGCATTGCCGACTGTTATGACAGAGCTAAGGGATTTGCTTTATGGAAGTGATAAAGAACTTGGGGGAGAAAGTCAGTGGAATGTGGATTTTTATGTAGAAATTACTGGTAAATACAACGATGAAGCTACTCAATTCAAAAAAGATATTTATGAAAAATATCAAGTCGCTCGCGATGCTTATGATAAAAACTTTTTAGATTATAAATCTACAAGCAGATTTGCAAGTCAGGAAGATATAGAAGCCTTAATCAACCAAACATACGAAACTGATAAGCTTATATCAGAAGTTGTTAGAAACTCAAATAATTTAATTCAATTATATCAAGATGAATTAACCCAACGCGGATTGACTCCTGTTTCCCTTTCTGATACCCATCTTTCGAGTTTAAGTTCATATACAAATACAACAAACAGTTATCTTTTGAGTTTGCTTTCTTCTGTGAGTTCAATTTCTGATTACAAAGATTCTATTGTAAGTGCCGAAAGAACAATTAGAGAAAAAGAACTTTCTTTGGTAAATACGAAAGATGGTCCTGATGATTTAGATATTCGTGCTAAGAAAATAACCGTTCAACAAAAAGAAGATGCTCTTACTGATGCGAAACAAGCGTTAGCTGACCATTATGTTCGTGCTCCTTTTGATGGTGTGATTGCAAAAGTGAGTGTTAAAAAAGGTGATAGCATTTCGTCAGGTTCGGCAGTTGCGACGATCGTTACAAAACAAGAAACGGCAGAAATTTCTTTGAATGAAATAGATGTCGCTAAAATAGAAGTTGGACAAAAGGCAACTCTTTTATTTGATGCTGTTCCAGATCTTACGATTACGGGTCAAGTTGCGGAAGTCGAAGCTGTCGGCACGGTTTCTCAAGGAGTGGTAACCTATATGGTAAAAATTGCTTTTGACACTCAGGACGATAGAGTTAAAACTGCTATGAGTGTTTCGGCTTCAATAATTACCGAAGTTAAGCCAGATGTTATTCTCGTGCCAAATTCAGCGGTAAAAACTCAGGGAGAAAATAAATATGTTGAAGTCGCGAAAAATGTAGATTCTGCAGAAATTGCTTCTGCTGGTTTGACTGGAATTGTTTTGTCTAATGAACCTGTTGCTCAGATAGTTCAAATTGGATCAGCGAATGATGAGTTTACTGAAATCACGAGCGGACTTAAAGAAGGGGATTTTGTAATATCAAGAACAATCCAACCGTCTACAGTGGCAACTGCCACAACACAAAATTCTTCTTTTAAAATTCCAGGAATTAGTGGGGGGAGTAGAACCCTGGGAAGGTAAGGATATGATTAATTGTAAAAACATTATTAAAACTTACAAAAACGGAGACATTGAAACTCACGTTCTTAAAAATGTTTCTTTTAAAATAAACGACGGGGAATTTGTTGCCATCATGGGTCCGTCTGGTTCTGGAAAATCAACATTGATGCATATTATCGGGTGTCTTGATACTCCGACTAGCGGTCAATATTTTTTTGACAACAAAGATGTTTCAAAACTTTCTGATGATGAATTGGCGGATATGCGTGCGGAAAAAATCGGCTTTGTTTTTCAGGCGTTTAATCTTTTGCCGAGAGCCACTGTTCTCCGCAATGTTACATTGCCTTTGATTTATGCAGACATCAATGAAGAAAAAAGAAAAGTTAAAGCGGAAAAAGCTCTTCATGATTCGGCATTTCCAGAAGAATTCTGGGGGCACTATTCAAATCAACTTTCTGGAGGGATGATGCAAAGAGTTGCCATTGCTCGTGCGTTAGTCAATAATCCGATGTTAATTCTTGCAGACGAACCGACTGGAAATCTTGATACAAAAACTGGGGAAATTGTTCTTGATACTTTTCAGAGATTACATATGGAACAGGGGAGAACGATTGTTTTAATTACTCATGAGCCTTATGTTGCAGAACACGCTGAACGTATTATCCATGTTCGTGATGGGAATATTGTTAATGACGAAAAAGTTAAAAATAGAAGAATAGCAAATAATCATGGACATCATTAAATTACAAAATACTTGTTCGTAATTTAACTATAAATTTTAATCAAAATGAAAATCACAGATATTTTTCAAGAAACATATACGGCACTTTCAGCAAACAAAGCAAGGTCATCTTTGACGATTTTGGGTATTGTTATTGGAATTGGTTCAGTTATCGCGATGGTGTCCATTGGACAGGGAGCTTCTGGGCAAATTCAATCAAGCATTGAGGGGCTTGGTTCAAATTTGCTTACTGTAAGCCCAGGTGCTGCTCAACAAGGAAGGGGTTTTGTTTCGCAGGGGAGAGGTTCAGCGCAAACTCTTAAAAATGAAGACGTTGATGTTTTGCGAAAAATTGAAGGCGTCGTTGCAATTTCTCCAGAAAGACAGGGGCGTTATCAAATAGTGTCGCCTTTGGGGAATAATACTAATTCAACGGTGGTCGGTATGTCTCCAGAATATGCTCAAGTTAGAAATGTCTCAATCGAAAATGGGTATTTCGTCAGTGACGCTAATGTTAGAAACTTGGGACGCGTGGTTGTTTTGGGTCCAACTGTTGCTACTGATTTATTCGGAGAGGAAAATCCTGTTGGTAAAACCATTCGCGTAAATAAACTAAATTTCAAAGTCATCGGAGTTTTGCAATCAAAAGGAAGTGCAGGTTTTTTTAACCCAGACGATATGGTTTTTGTTCCGATCATCACAATGCAGAAAATTTTGGCGGGAGGAGATTATCTTTCTTCAATCGCCATAAGTGTGGAATCTCAAGACCTTATGCCTCAAGTTCAAGAAGAAGCGACGATGGCGATTGCTGACAAGCATCGTGTTGATTTGGAAAGTTTGGATTTTTCAATTGTTTCGCAAGCGGAAATTTTAGGAACGCTTACACAAGTTACAGATACTTTCACATTATTTTTAGCAGCAGTCGCAGGTATTTCTCTTTTGGTTGGAGGAATAGGAATTATGAATATGATGCTTACGACTGTCACCGAAAGGACGAGAGAAATTGGTTTGAGAAAATCAATCGGCGCAAAAAAGAAAGACATTTCAGTTCAATTTCTTGTTGAGGCGGTGATGCTTACTGTCATCGGTGGAATTCTAGGAATTATTCTGGGCTGGCTTCTTTCGTTTATAATTTCAACGCTTAGCGGACTTGCAACCACAATATCGCTGTCGTCCGTAATGCTCGCTGTCGGAGTTTCGGCAGGGATTGGAATAGTGTTTGGCTATTACCCAGCCCGTCGTGCAGCAAGACTAAGCCCAATAGACGCATTGAGGTACGAATAGTTTAAAATATTTATAATTAATTAATAAATCAAAAATATGAAAAAAATTACATCGCCTGTTTTTATCGTTACGTTGTTGTTAGCAGGAGGAATTTCTTTTTACGGTGGGGTGAAATATGGAGGAATAAGCAGCGCTACTTTGCAAGGACAAGGACAATACGTTTCTCGTGGAAGTTTTCAGAATTTAACTCAGGAGGAGAGACAGCAGAGATTTGCCGAAATGGGAGGAGGAGAAAAAGGAGATATTGGAGCGAGATTTAAAAATGGAGGATCTGCAAATGGCGGTTTTATGAACGGAGAAGTTGTTTTAAAAGATGACACAAGTTTGACTGTTAAGCTTCGTGATGGAGGATCAAAAATCATTATTCTTTCAAGCGATACTGTAGTAATAAAATCAGCAACAGGAACATCAGAAGATCTTTTAGTCGGCGGACAAGTTACAGTGACAGGAGAAGCTGATTCAAGCGGAGTTATCACAGCCAAAACGATACAAGTAAAGTAATTCTTACTGGTCTCTGAAAAACCTTTCAGTTCGTTTGTGGTGCCCAGGGCGGGAGTCGAACCCGCATCCGCAAGCGGACAACATTTTAAGTGTTGCGTGTATACCGATTCCACCACCTGGGCATTCTTGCTACTCTATTTTACCAAAATGACAGATGAAAGACAATATAATAATACGTCTTCCTTTCCGAACAAACTTGAGGCACGGGCGAGAATCGAACTCGCGCATGGCGGTTTTGCAGACCGCAGCGTTACCACTTCGCCACCGTGCCGTATTATGTCACTAAATTTGGACTCTCTCACTTTGTATTAGCTAGGTCTCAGTGTTTTTACCTTAGTTAGAGGCCTTTTGCCACTATACTTTTACTCCTCTCTACCTTCCTCCAGCCCCTCTTTCTCCGCCCATCTTCTTACCACTTCTCTTTGGTCTATTTTAAATTCAAAATCCGGCATAAATTTCATTGGAAATTTGCTTTTGATATGTCGTTTAAGCTCGCCGACTCTGTTTCGCAGATTATCTATTGTAATGGTTTCTTTGTTGTCTGGAAAAATAGAAATAAGAACATCTGCATTTTTTAAATCTGGAGAAATATCTATTCCTGTGACAGAAATAATCGTACCTGCCTCGACATGTTGTTGGGCGAAAGAAGCGATAATTTTCTGGAGAGAATTCTCAATTTTTTCTTGTCTAAGACTCATTTGAATATTTTATTCTATTTTGCCCATAATTTCAATCGTGTCTCCTTCGGCGACCTCTATTTTTGTTTCAAGTTGCATTCCAAATTGTTTACCTTCATCAACTTGTTCAACAATCTCTTTGTTGTGTTGTAGTTCAGTTATTTTACCTTTTCCGATTTCAAAATTTTTTCTTTTGATTTTAACGCTTGTGCCATTGGCAAGAATTTTTCCTTCATTAACTTGCCCCCCGATAACCTGTTTATTTTTTGTTCTGTTGAAGGTTCTTATAATCGTAGCTTTCCCAATAACCTCATCAGTTAAAAGGTCCTTTCTTCTCTGGTTTATTTCTTTTTCAAGCCAGTCTGTTATTTCATAGATGATACTAGATGAGAATAATTTAATATTAAGTTTTTCTGCTATTTGCTTAATAGAAGGATCTATTTCTGTATTAAAACCGACAACAAATAAACCTTGTTTGCTTGATGCCATAGTTAGGTCTTTTTCTTTTATTTTTCCAACCCCTCGGCTTATTACTTTAACGATAGCTTTATCTGTGTTTAGCTTCTCAATTTCTTTTTCCATAGCCTCTACTGATCCGCTCACGTCAGCAGTAATAACAACCGGCACTATTATTTTTCCTTCAATTTCCTCTATTTTTACAAGCTCTCTTTTGACTGTCTTAATTTTTGTGTCAAATTTCTCAGCCTCTTTTTTTGAGTTAAAAGAATAGAATCTTTCTCCAACAGGAGGCAAGGTGTCAAAACCAGGAACTTTTATTGGTGATGAGAAAGTCGCTTCATTTAAGTCTTTGCCATTTGGGTTCTCCATAATTCTAACTGGAGTGATTGCTTCACCGACTTTAACAAACATCTTCTTCCTTAATGTCCCGTCTTGGATTATTAGGGTAGCAGATATCCCTCTTTTTTGGTCTACTTGTGCTTCAACCACAAAGCCCTCTGCGTTTTTTGTCGGGTCAGCTTTTGCTTCTTCCATTTCTGCTTGAAGTAAGATTAAGTCTAAAAGATCTTGGACGCCTTCTCCTGTTTTTGCAGAGATATTTACAAACGGTGTCTGTCCTCCATAACCTTCAACAAAAATTTCTTTTTCCGCTAATTGTTGTTTGATTTGGTCAGGATTCGCTTCTGGTTTATCTATTTTGTTTATGGCAATAATAAAAGGGACATTTTCTTCTTTAAGAGTTTCGTAAGCTTCCATTGTTTGAGGTTTTACCCCATCGTCTGCTGCTATTATTAAAATTGCGACGTCTGCCACCTTGGCTCCTCGAGATCTGATTTGTGAAAAAGCTGCATGTCCAGGGGTATCAAGAAATGTTATTTTGTTTGTTCCTTGGGGGCGATCATTGCATTTAACTTCAACTTCGTAAGCTCCAATATGCTGAGTAATTCCGCCTTTTTCTCCCCCAACAATTTTAGTCTTTCTTATATAATCGAGAAGTTGAGATTTTCCATGATCAATATGGCCCATAACGACAACAACAGGAGGGCGAGAGATAAGACTCTCTATATTTGATTGTTCGTTTTTGGTGGACATATCTTTGCTTAAAATTTCGATTTATTATAATCAATAAATTTTCAATGATTCAATTATTGATGAATTAAAGAAAATGGAAATTGTTTAATTGTAAATTCAATAAAAATTGTAAATTGATTATTGTTTAGCTTATTGCGAAATCTCTCCTATCGCTTCTTTCTCTTCGTTTGATAATCTATATTCAGATTTATAATCGACAATAGGCTTCGCGTATACGTTCACTTTGTCTCTTGAATACAAACTTGAGATTACAACACCATCTCCGTTCTCATCGAGAAGGGCAATAGCGAAACTTTGGTTTGAACCTGAATTCTCAAATGGGTTAAAACGCACCGTGTTGACTGTTTGAATGCTTTGTTTTAGCCGTTTCTCGATAGCCTCTATGTGCTCTGCCATTTTTTTCTGCTCTATGTCTAAGCGATTTAGTTCTTTTGTGATGTTTATGAGTGTTCCTTCAAGGGTTTTTGCATTTTTTCCTTGAAAGAATTTCTTTAATCTCCACTCCAAAGATATTATCCAAATAAATAACAAAAAAGCGAAGGAACTCGCTGATATTAAGATAATTAAAGAGTATTTTTCAAACATAACAATAATATGGAATTATAGCTTAAATCCGTGTTTTTTGCAAAAATAAAGCTCTTGAGAGCGATCCTTGAGAGCTTTAATATTTTTTATGGCAATAGCGCTTTAAACCAATTTTTTATTGTGGGTCCTATTTTCGCAACTTTTGTTTCTGTCTCATTCGTTGTAACACATAGCCCTAAAGAGACAGACCGCTCTGGATTGTTTAAAACATCTTCTCGACAATTTTTTGAAACAGTCGCTTTTTCGTATCCTGGGAAGTAAGAAGGTTTGCCGATTGAAGATGGAAGTTTTAAAGATTTTTTTGCCACCGCTTCTAAATTTAGTAAATTTGAACCTCCCCCTGTGAGAATAATTCCTGCGGGCAGTAAACCGCTTCTGTTTATCTTTTTAAGGCTAGCTTCAATTAATTCAAAAATGTCATTGAGTCTAGCACCCACAATGTCGGATAACTTGCGTTTGGAAGCAATTGTTGTTTCGGTCCCATATTCAATTTTTATTCGCTCTGCTTCTTCAAGAGAAATTTGTAGCCCAAGTGCAATGTCATTAGTTATATGAGTAGAGCCAATAGGAAAAACTTCAAGGGCAATTGGCTTTTTCTCTTCAAACACGGCAATCGAAACTGTTCCTGAGCCAATATTTGCTAAAACACAACCAGCTTCTTTCTGATAATCGCTAAGAACAACACTGCTTGAAGCAATAGAAGAAGCGACGATATCTTCTATTACAATTCCAGCAAGTTCTACTGTTCTGATAAGGTCTGAAAGGTGTTGATTGATACAAGTCACAAAAAGAATATCTGCTTCTAGCTTATTTCCTTTCATTCCAATAGGTTGTCCAATAACAGCTTTTCCATCTATCTTAAAAGAAGAAGGAAAGGAGTGAATAATTTTTTTATTTGAAATATTAGGAAGATTGTTTTCGCATTGAGAAAGAAGCTTGCGTATATCTCCGTTCGTTACTAGACCATCTGTTTTTGATATCATCACAGCGTCTCTTGATTTTACAGAGCCGAGGCTTATTCCTCCTATAGAAACAAAGGCTCTTTTTACTTGAACCCCCGCCATTGTTTCTGCTTCTTTTACAGCAGCTCTTATGCTGTCAGCTGTTTCCTCAATGCTTGTGATATAGCCTCTTCTTATCCCTCTAGATAATTTTTTTCCAATTCCTAAAATATGCAAGCTCTTAGAGCCGTCGGTTCGTTGCTCAGCAATTACTACCTTAATGGTAGATGTGCCAGCGTCTATTCCTGTTACAATGTTTTTTGCCATTATTTAAAAAATTAATTTTAGAGATTGTTTAATATTTTTTCCTCTTCTTCTTTCATCTCATCGCTATGTTCATAACCCTTTAAGTGTAATAGAGAATGTATGAAAAGATAATCCATGTATCTTTCTTTTTCTTCCCCGACACTTTCTGCCTCTTTTTCTACAAGAGGTCTGTTAACAAAAATTTCTCCGAGATTTTCTGATAAAAGAAAAGAGAGTACAGTCGTTGATTTCGGTTTGTTTCTGTATTTTGTGTTTAGTTGCTCCATCAATTCGTCGTTAGCGAAGACGACACTTAATTCAAATTCTTCTCCAAGAACCTCTTTCTTTAATTCCTCCCATTTTTTGCTTATCATGTTTAGGTTGCTTTAGAATTATACCAATAATTATAGTATACAATAGACTTAATCGCAAATTCAGCATCCCCAAACTATGTTAAAAACAAAAAATCTCTCACAAATTTGTGAGAGATTTTTTGTTGATATATTAGATTATTGGGTTCTAAGTTTAATTCTTCCCATTTTCTTCAAGTAAGCAGTTCGTTTTTCGTTCTTGACACGCTTAATAGCTTCCTGCTTTTTCTTAAGGGCAGACATAGGTCTTTGTTTGTATCTGTTGGACCTAGAGATTCTTAAAACATTTGACTGCTTTAATTTTCTAGTGAACCTTCTCAAGACACTAGCACTAGATTCTTTGTCGTTTTTTATTACTTCAATCATGATTTGACTATTCTAATATATATTCTGTTTTTTTGCAATACCGTAGCTTTACTTCAACTTTTTCTTTATTGTTGCTACGATGTCATTTAGTTTAATCGTGGTTTGGGCCCGGGTTTTCATGTCCCGGATGATTACTGAGTCTTCTTGAGCTTCTTTTTGTCCCATTATTAGGGCGTAAGAAACTCCAAGTTTGTCGGCTGTGCTTAGTTGTCCTCCAAGATTATTTTTGGTCAAAGATTGGGCCACAGGGATATTCGCTTTTCTAAGCATCTCGACGATATTTAAACTTTTATATTTGGCCAGCGATCCAAGTTGTATAAAAAAAACTTTTGCTTTTTTGTCATTCTTTGGCTTAATTTTCTTTTCTTTCATAAGTTCGACAATCCTATCTACTCCTAAGCCTCCACCAACTCCTGGAACTTCTTTTTTGCCTAATGTTTTTGACAGACCGTCATATCTTCCCCCTGACCCAAGAGCTGATTGTGATAATTTTTCACTGCCGTCTGCGAAGATTTCAAATACAGTCCGTGAATAATAATCTAAGCCCCTAACAAGATAAGGGTTTAGTAAGTAAGGGATGTTGTTCAAATCCAAATGCTCTAACACTTCTTTGAAGTGTTTTTTACATGGGTTGCATAAGTGGTCTAAAATTTGAGGAGCGTCGTCCCTTATCTCTATACATTTTTCATCTTTGCAATCAAGAAGCCGGAAGGGGTTTGTTTTGAATCTCCTCTGACAGTCTTTACACAAGTCTTTTGTGTATTTTTTATAATAAGCGATAAGAGCTTTTCTGTAATTATTGATACAATCTTTGTCCCCTCTAGAATTTATTTGTATAGTAATCGGTCCGACACCAAGCTCTTCTAAAATCAAAGTCATAGTTTTAATAACGATTGCTTCAGCAATAGCGCTTTCTTCTCCTATGATTTCAATTCCGAATTGTTGAAATTCTCGGAAGCGACCCTTTTGGGGGTTTTCGTATCTGAAAAAAGACCCTTTATATGAAAGCATAACTGGCTGGGACCATGTGTGCATTCCGTGTTGGAGATAAGACCTCATAACGGGAGCAGTTCCTTCTGGACGTAATACTAAGCCATCAGAACCTTTCGTTTTTAGGGAATACATTTCTTTTTCAACAATGTCACTTGTTTCTCCGACAGTGTGCTCAAAAAGTACCGATTTCTCAACATGAGGGAGTTGAAACATCTGAAAATTATAAAAGCTGGATATCTCCTCAGCTTTTTTGTAAACTGTTTCAAAATATGTGTAATCGTTTGGCAAGATGTCTCTCATTCCTTTTGGTTCTTGTAAATCATCTTTCCCTATTTTTTTTGAGGCCATAATTTTATTTAAAGTCCTTTATTTATCTCCTGGTAATAATTCTATTTTATTGATAGGCCATAGGCGAACTAGCGCACGGCCGACAATTAATTCTTCATTCACGGATCCCCATACTCGAGAATCAGAACTATGGTTTGTGTTGTCTCCAAGCACAAAATATTCGTTATCACCCAGCGTATCTATCTTTATTTTTTCAATACTCACATCATCACCAGGGGTATTAGCGATTCTTTTTATAAAATATTTTGAAGGGTTCAAAGGATATTTAAACACGACAACTTCTCCTTTCTGCGGTTTTCTGAATTGGTAGGACACTTCGTCGATAATAAGATAATCTCCGTTGTGAAAGGTAGGCTCCATTGAAGCCCCGTACACAATAAACGGCTGAGCCACCCATAAACGGATAGGAACGACAATCAAAGCACTGATTAACGCAAACTTTATAAGTTCCCAAATCTCTTCGCTCTTAGTCTGTTCTGTTGTCCCACTCTCAATATTTTTTAAGTTTCTTAATTCTTCCATTAATTAATAATACATTAAAAATCGCGTTTTTGCAAATTGAGAAGAAATTGAGAGATGTTTGCAAAATCCGATGGCGAACATTCGAGCTGTGGAGAAAGTGGGCGGTGATTTTTGAGTGGGCATGTTAGAATGGGGGCATGAATACTCAACTAATCCCAACCATAAACGCCGAGACCTTTGAAGAGGTCAAGGAAAAAATTAAGATACTTGAAGAAGCCGCTTTTGTTTTGGGTTTCGAATGGATTCAAATTGATGTTGCTGATGGTACTTTCACTGATAATATTTTGTGGAATAATCCAGCTGACTTAAACAGCATGGGCACTAATCTTAAGATAGAGGTTCATTTGATGCTTGATGATATTGATTCAAAGATAGAAGATTGGATTTTTTCTAAAGTTGATAGAATCATTTTTCATATTGAGACAGCGAAAGACCCAGACTTAGTTATTAATAAATGCAAAGTCGCGGGGAAAGAGGTTGGTATCGCTCTTAGATTTGATACTGCAGTCGAGCATGCTCTTGAATTTAAAGATAGTGTAGACATATACCAAGTTCTTGGGGTTGTTCCAGGAACAGCAGGACAAAAAACCCAAGAGGAAGCTTTTAACAAGATAAAAGTTTTACGGAACGCTTGCGAATCATGTATAATAGAGATTGATGGGGGGACGAATGAAGAGACTGCTAAAAAAGCAGTTGACGCTGGAGCAAATTTGATAATTGCCGCAAGTGCAGTATTTAAAGATGGACAAGTTAAGGAAAATATTAAGAGATTAAAAAAAATAATAAAATAAAATTTTATGGCACACTTACATGACGAAACAGTACAGTTTTTGGAGACTAAAGCGAACGATGTTCGTAAGTCTATTATCAATATGTTGGTTGAAGCGAAGAGCGGACATTCTGCTGGTCCTTTGGGGATGGCAGATATTTTTACTCTTTTCTATTTTCATATTTTAAAGCATGATCCTAAAAATCCTGAATGGGAGGGCCGTGATAGGGTAATTCTTTCTAACGGGCATATTTGTCCTTTACTTTATGCTGTTATGGCACATTCTGGATATTTTCCAGTTGAAGAACTTAATACTTTAAGAAAATTTGGTAGTCGTCTTCAGGGGCATCCTCACAGAGAGTGGCTTCCTGGTATCGAGACAAGTTCTGGTCCTCTTGGCTCAGGGTTGTCGCAGGCAGTTGGAATGGCGATTGCCGATAGAATGGATAAAGGGAGAACTTCTGATAAATTCTTTTACTGTTTTCTTGGTGATGGGGAATTAGATTGTGGACAAGTTTGGGAAGCCGCAATGCTTGGTGGAAAAGAGAAGTTGCACAACTTAATTGGAATTATTGATAGAAACAATATTCAGATTGACGGGTTTACCGAAGATATTATGCCTTTGGAATCTTTGGTTGGAAAATTTGAATCTTTTGGATGGCATGTGATAGAAGCGGATGGACATGGTTTTGAAGCCATGGATAATGCTGTAAGCGAAGCTAAAGCTGTTTTTGAAAAACCAACAATGATTATTGCTAGGACAATTCCAGGTAAGGGTGTTGATTACATGGAAAGAAAATTTGAATGGCACGGTAAACCTCCGACGGTAGAAGAGGGGAAAGAAGCTTTGCATCAGTTGAGGACATTGGGAGGTAAGATAAAAGGGGAGCATGAATAAATTTTAATTTGATCCGATTAAAAATTAAAAAATTAGGGAATTCATACAAAATAAAAAATATGTTAAATGAAAATCAAAAATTGAATCCGAGGTTGTTGGAAAAAGATGTCGAGCAAGCACCGATTCGATTCGGTTATGGCGAAGGGCTTTTGAAGGCGGGAGAGGAAAATGAAAAAGTGGTTGCACTTTGTGCTGATTTAACTGATTCAACAAAGACTTCAACTTTTTCAAATAAATTTCCAGAGAGGTTTGTGCAGGTGGGGATTGGCGAACAGTCTATGGCTTCTGTCGCTTCCGGCATGGCGGCAATGGGGAAAGTTCCTTTCATTGCTTCTTATGCAATGTTTTCTCCTGGAAGAAACTGGGAGCAAATCAGAACTACCATCTGTTATAACAATTCAAATGTAAAAATTGCTGGAGCACATGCTGGCGTGTCTGTTGGTCCTGACGGAGGAACTCATCAAGCGATTGAAGATATCGCTATTATGAGAGTTATTCCAAGGATGACGGTTGTTGTCCCTTGTGATTCAGTTGAAGCCAAAAAAGCAACTTATGCTGCAGCAACGACTAAAGGACCTTTCTACTTGCGATTTGCCAGAGAAGCGACACCAATTGTTACGACAGAAGAAAGTCCTTTTGAAGTTGGAAAAGCGAATCTTTTAAGAAATCCAGAGAATCCTCAAGTAGCAATTATTGCTTGTGGTTCTCTTGTTTATAATGCGATTATGGCAGCAGAAGAATTAGCAAAAGAGGGAATTGAATGCTCTGTTTTAAATAACCATACAGTTAAGCCGATGGATAAAAATTCTGTTGTCTCTGTGTCTAAAGAGGCTGGGGCAGTTGTAACTGTTGAAGAACACCAAGTTATGGGTGGAATGGGTTCTGCTGTCGCAGAAATTTTGGCAAAAGAAGTGCCGACACCAATGGAATTTGTTGGAGTTCAAGATTTGTTTGGGCAATCTGGTGAACCAAATGAATTGGTAGAAGAATACGGAATGGGAGTGAAGAAAATTATAGAAGCGGTTAAAAGAGTTTTGAAGAGAAATTGAAAATTAAATTATTATGTATGATATTCTAACAATTGGTTCGGCTACTCGCGATGTGTTTTTGAAGACCAAAGAATTCAAGGTAGTTGATAGTGATGAATTTAAAGAAGGTGTCGGGCGAGCATATCGAACTGGCAGAGCTGGTTGTTTTATGTTGGGTTCTAAAATCCCAGTATATGATGCTGTTTTTACGAGTGGAGGTGCTGGGACAAATGTCGCTGTAACTTTTGCTCGCCAAGATTTCAAAATATCTTCTATTATTAGGGTTGGCAATGATAGCGTTGGACAAGAGATTGTTTCTGAATTAGAGAAAGAAGGTGTTGATGTTTTGGCCCAGAAAGATAAAGATCATAATACAGATTATTCTACAATCTTGGTTTCTCCAGACGGGGAAAGAACTATTTTGGCACACAGGGGTGCTGGAAATTATATCAATTTTGACGAGATAGATCTGAGTAGCTTGGAGATTAAAGAGGGTGGGTGGTTGTATATTGATTCTCTAGGTGGAAACGAAAATTTACTTGCCGGACTTCTGGGGTGGGCGAAGAAAAATAAATTGAGTGTAGCATATAATCCGGGGAAGAAAATGCTTGAGCTTGGTACGGGGCTTCAAAAATATCTTGATAATATAGATATTTTTTCTGTGAACGAAGATGAGGCGGCTTTTGTCGCTGGTATTGAATATTCTCAAGAAAAAGAAGATGAAATTTTTGACAAGCTAGATAGTTTAGTGAAGGGTATTGTTATTATGTCTAAAGGACCAAGAGGTGTTGAGGTCTCAGATAATGGTGTGAGATATTCCGCTGGTATACCAGATTCTCTTGTCATAGACAGAACGGGAGCTGGGGATGCTTTCAGTAGTGGTTTTGTTTCTGGGTATATCCATAGTGGTGGTGATATTGCGAATGCTATTCAGTTAGGAACTGCCAATGCATCTTCTGTTGTTGAACATTTTGGTGCGAAAGAAGGGATATTAAAAAAGGGAGATTGGGGAAATTATGATAAAATAGAAGTTATTAGGAAATAAATTTAAGATTTTAAGATATGAAATTAACACCCTGTGAAAAAGTAGCTAGAATATTGAGAACAGATAAAGACGTTGTTAAAGATGTTTGTTCTAAATTAACTAATGTTTGCGGGCATGATTCTGTTTGCGAATCGATTATAAAAGAAAACAACGAAGAAATGGAAGGTGTTTTTAAGGACTTAGGTGTTACTTTCAAAGTTGCTCACGATATTTATCTTTTGTTGATAGCAAAAATTAAAAGAGATGACGCTAAATTAGCCGACCTTATTCACAGGGAAGTTGGAGCCGTAAGCGAGGGATTTGGAAATCTTTTAAGTTTTGCTAAAGAAACTTCTGGGCTAACTGGAATAAAAGGAAAATTTTTAAAACTTGAAAAAGCCAAAGAACTTATTTCTGAAAACCCTCCGCAAACTATTTTAAAATATTTTGGGTACAAAGATGCTCAAGAGCTTATTGAAAAAGAAGATATTTTGGAAATCTTCGCGGCTTTGCGTTTTATGGAAGATATGGATTGGCTTAATACAGTTTTTTTTAAGCCGTACGAGAAATTAACTCTTGATGATTTTGAGGAAAGAGAAATTCAAGCGAAAGTTTTGTCTGAAAAGTGGGCGAAAGCTGCGACAGCTTTTGTAGAAAAGAAAAAACATAATCTAAGTCACTTGAAAGAGCTTGGTTTGGTATTTGTTATTCCCTTGAGAATCCATGTTCCTGGGGAAACCATGAGGTCTTTTACTTTGGCTTTGCATTATTTTCATGAAGTTAAATTTTATTCGGACTTATTCAGAAAATATTCGGAAAATAAAAATTCTTTTACACGTAAATTTGTTTCTTCTTTGAGAGGAGATGTTTTAGACAACCGTCCGTCAGAAGATAGGATGGGAAAAGATTGGTTGATAGTTCAGCAATATCTCGCCAAAAAAGATCCTTATGATTGGAGATTATTTTTTCCACATGTTAATCCTGAAGCTATCCATTGGGGGAAAGCTGAACAAGATGTAAGCCGTCTCTCAAAAAGATTTGGTTTGGAATTTGAATTCTGGGAGGGGTTGGATCATGTCGGAGATTTTTTCCAAGATGCCTCTGGCGTTGAAGTTTTAGTAAGTTTTAACTTAATCGATACAGCGATGTCTTTGTTTAAAGAAAAAGAAATGGTGAAATATCTTTATCATCACCAAGAAGCAATGTGGAATAAATTATTTGCAGGTTTTTTCGGCGAAGAAAAAATGGAACAGATGATAATAGATAATTTTGATAAAGGGATAATTTCATTGTAATTTATTAAAATATTTTATCAAATTGGTTGAGACATATTAGATTGATCATTTTTTAAAATTTAAAAAGCTCGGGTATGAAATTATTCGAGCTTTTTTATTTTTATTATTGTTGTATAATAAATTTATGCAAAATAAAAATTATCAAAATTTAAGCGAAATTTTAGAGAAGGCGACGGAAGGCGGATGGGCGACTGGGCATTTTAATGTTTCCAATTTAGAACAGTTTAGGGCGATCATGGAAGCTTGCAAAGACTCTGGCACGCCAATGGCGATGATTGGTTTGTCTGAAGGGGAGCGAAAATTTTTCGGATTAAAACAGGCGGTGGCTTGTGCTAAGGCTTTTGAGGATGAATATAAAATTCCCGTTTTCTTGAACCCAGACCATTCGCATTCAGTTGAATCAGCGAAGGAAGCTTTTGACGCAGGTTTTAATTCTATTCATATTGATTTGTCAAAATTATCTTTTGAAGAAAATATCGCAGGAACGAAAGAAGTTGTAGATTATGTTAAAGACCAAAATCCATTGGTTTTAGTTGAGGGTGAATTAGGATATTTGCGAGGCGATTCAAAAATTCAAAAAGAAGTGATTGAAATTAGAGAAGAAGATCTGACCAGACCGGAAGAAGCGTTGGAGTTTGTTGAAAAAACTGGTGTGGATAGATTTTCTGGAGCTTATGGAAATCTTCACGGTATCTCTGCGAACGAACCTAAAATTGATATTAAAAGAATTAAAGCGATAAGAAAAATTTTGCCTAAAAATGTGGCGATGGTTTTGCATGGCGGTTCTGGTATTCCTGATAATCAAATAAAAGAAGCAATTAAGGCTGGTATTGCTAATATTCATGTTAATACAGAAATCCGCGTGGCTTTTGCTGATGCCTTGCGAAAATCAATTTCAGAAAACCCTGACGAAACAACGCCATATAAAATTATGGCACCAACAATTGAAGCTGTTGAAAATAAGGTGATAGAGAAATTGAGATTGTTTGGAAAATAGTTATTTACATTTACAACAATATAATTAGATGGTATTATAATATTATAAAAATATGAGAAAGATCATACAATTTTATATTACAAAAGGGGACGGTTATTATACTGCTGAATCTGTTGACCTGTCGGTCGTAACGCAAGGAAAAACACTTGATGAACTTACTTCTAATATAAAAGAAGCGGTTTCGTTGCATTTGGAAGGAGAAAATCTCGTTGATTTGGGGTTGGAAAAAGAGCCTTCCGTTTTGATTAACTGGGAATTGGAAAATAATAAAGTTTATGCCTAAGCTCAAGGTTTTGTCTGATAAAGATATTGTTAAGATTTTTGAACTCTTTGAATTTTTAGTTGTTGGACAAAAAGGCAGTCATATTAAATTGATGCGAAAATCTGTTGATGGTTTCCGTCAAATATTAACAATTCCAAATCACACAGAATTAGATAAAGGAACGCTTAAGGCTATCTACAACCAATCATTGAAATATGTCTCGGAGGAAAAACTGAGAGAAAAATTTTATTTAAACGATTGAAGCTGTTGAAAATAAGGTGATAGAGAAATTGAGATTGTTTGCTAAGTTATTTTTTTAAAGGTTATCTTTAGATTTTGAGTGTTGCGACAATTTTGATATTGTGGTATTGTCGCAGATGGAATATCAACTTTTTTTTAAAAAAAAGGGGGGGGAAATGAATAATAATGACGTAACAGAGAGACTCCTTGAGGGAGTCTTGTGTGCGGAGATGCTTTTGATAGCATTTGCCGCTATTAACCACTGGGAAGTGGTTAAAAATGCGATTATTTTCATCTGGAAGATGGAAATAATCGTTTTTGGGATCGTCCTTGGCTTTGAATTAGCTAAGGACATCATATCTGAATAATCTTTTTTTACCCTCGGACATATCCAATGTCCGAGGGTTTCTCTTTTTTAATTTCATAATTTCAAGTAAAAGGGCTGTTGAAACCTAAGGTTCCGACAATTGCTTTGGGAAAAACGCCGATGCTGATTTGTTTTAAAAATATAAATACGGTAAAATGGAAGTATTATAAAAAATAATTAATTATTTGAGTTGGTTTTCGTATACTGTTGGATTTGTATATTCGCACCAATTTGTAACCTGTATCATTTATGAAAATTTATGTAACAAGAATGATCCCTCAGTCGGGAATTGATTTGTTGAAAGACAAAGGCTATGAAATTGATATTAATCCAGAAGATAAAGTTCTTTCAAAAGAAGAACTCATAACTGCTTTAAAAGCAAAGCCTTACGATGCCGTTTTGTGTCTTTTGACAGATAAGATTGACGGTGAAGTTTTTGACGCTGTTCCAACCGTAAAGATTTTTGCGAATTATGCTGTGGGTTATAACAACATTGATGTTGAAGCTGCTAAAGAAAGAGGAGTGATGATTACCAACACTCCAGGGGTTTTGACGGAAACTGTTGCCGAGCATACTTTCGGTTTAATCCTTTCAATAGCGCAGAGGATTACGGAGGGTGACAGATTTACTCGTGCCGGAAAATATGTCGGATGGGCACCGATGCTTATGCTTGGGAATGATGTTGGGGGTAAAACCTTAGGTATTGTCGGTTTGGGAAGAATAGGCACACAAGTTGCCAAGCACGCTGTTAAAGGATTTGGAATGAAACCAATTTATTATGATATTGCGAGAAACGAAGAATTTGAAAAAGAGTATGGAGCGGAATTTAGAGAGAGCGTGGATGATGTTTTAAAAGAGGCTGATTTTGTGACAATCCATGTTCCTCTTTTGGATTCAACTCATCATTTAATCAATGCTGAGCGATTGGCGATGATGAAGCCGACAGCGTATTTGGTAAACACTTCAAGAGGTCCTGTCATTGATGAGAAGGCGCTTGTAGAGGCTCTTAAGAATAAAACTATTAAAGGTGCTGCTTTAGACGTTTATGAAAATGAACCGGCTCTTACTTCTGGGCTTGTAGATTTGGAAAATGTTATTTTGACTCCCCATGCCGCCAGCGCGACCGAAGAAACTCGTTCGGCAATGTCTGATTTGGCGGCGAAAAATATAATCGCCGTGTTGGATGGCGAAACACCAGCAAATTTGGTTGGATAGATTGTTAATTTGTTGGGACATAAAGGTTTGAAAGGTTTGTCGCAAAAATAAAAATAAGCCCAGTTTGTATTTATACGAACTATAATAAAATTTCTTTCGTCAATTTTTTATTATTGCATTATTTTTCAAAATCAGTATACTACTTACTATTATGACATTGGAATTAACTTTAGAAAAACGCGATATTTTTGGAAAGAAGCTACAATCTTCAAGAGAAGAAGGCAAAATGCCTGCTGTTGTTTATGGCAACAAAAGCAAAGAGAGCCAGTCTTTTTTTGTTGTTGCTAAAGATTTCAAAAAACTTTTCAGAGAAGCTGGTGAATCTACGGCTATTGTTTTAGATGACGGAGGAAAGAAGCTCGACGTGCTTGTCCACGATGTGTCTTTTCATCCTCTTACAGGAGAGCCACTACATGTTGATTTTTTGTTGATTGATATGAAGAAAATAACCACAGCCAACGTTCCTTTGAATTTTGAAGGAGTTGCTCCAGCGGTAAAAGAAAAGGGAGGTTTACTTGTGAAGGTTTTGCATGAGATGGAGGTTGAGGCATTGCCGAAAGATTTGCCACAAGAAATTATCATTGATATTTCAAAACTTGTGAACATGGACGACAATATAGCTATTAAAGACGTTACTCTCCCTGATGGTGTTAAAGCGACTGGTGATGAAGACGACATTGTTGTTTCTGTCGCTGTCCCTAAGGAGGAAGTTGAAGAAGAAAGAACAATCGAAGATGTCCAAGTAGAGAAGAAAGGGAAGAAAGAGGAAGAGGAAATTCCTGAAAAATAAAATATACATTATACAAAAAACCGTCTTGTTTTCTCGAGACGGTTTTTTGCGAATAATTTCTATTTTTTTGCTATAATAATAGACATGCAAATGAAAGCATTTTTTAGATACACAATATTTTTAGTTTTATCATTTTTGTTAATATTCGTTGGCTTGGGCGGGGCTTCTTTTGCTGTCGCTGAGGACGTCGCCCCTAGTGAACCTAAAAAAACAATCGAAGAAGAGAAAAAAGATTTGGCAGAAGTAGAAGAGATCATGGAAAGTCTTCAAGGGGTTATTAATGAAAAACAAAAAGAATCTAGTTCTCTAGAGAGAGACCTTTCTATCATTGATGCTCAAATTAAAAAAGCCAAATTGGGTATTCGGGTAAGAGATAATAATATAAAAGAAATATCTTCTGGTATAAAAGTAAGAGAGGCTACAATTTCCCAATTACAGGAAAAAATATTGCGAGAAAAAACTTCTCTGGCTGAGCTCATAAGAAAAACCAATGAGATGGATTCAACGTCGCTTATTGAGATAATTCTAGTTCATGACAACTTCTCTGATTTTTTTGTAGATGCTGATAATTTTGAGGATATACATGCTGCTGTTCAGGTGTCTTTTGATGAAATAAGAACGACAACAAAAAAAAAGGAAAAGGAAGCTGATAATTTGTTAAAAGAAAAAGAAGAAGAGGTCAAGTTGAGAGCTAGCCAAATTTGGGAAAAAAATAAAGCCGAAACAGATGAAGCAGAAAAACAATTGATTTTAATGCAGACAAAAGGTATAGAAACTGCTTATAAAAAAATGTTGGAAGAAAAACAACAGACAGCGGCAGAAATTCGGAGTAGGATTTTCCGTTTGAGCGGCGATACTCAGTTGCCTTTTGGTGAAGCTGTAAGGATAGCCATAGAGGCGGAAAAAATGACTGGTGGTGTGAGGGCAGCTTTTATTTTGTCTGTGTTAGCCCAAGAATCTTCAATGAATGGAATATTCGGAGCTAATCTCGGACAGTGTAATTATAATGACTCCAAACCCAACAAAAGCGGAACTGTTATGAGCAACACACAAAAGCCGTCATTTTTGGCTATTATGAAAGAAATTGGAAGAGATCCTAATAACACACCTGTCTCTTGCCCTATTGTTTATGATGGAGCTTACGGGGGGGCGATGGGTCCTGCACAGTTTATGCCGACAACTTGGTGGGATATTAAAAATGGAACAGGGTATAAGAAGAGAATCGCAAGCGTGACAGGGCATAATCCGCCATCCCCATTTGATAACCTAGACGCTTTTACTGGCACAGCTCTTTATTTGAAAGACGCGTATAATTCAAGTGCTTGCGTAAGTTATGCTAGCGTTAATCAAAATGTTCTTCCATATGAGTATTTAAGAGAAAGATGTGCTGCGGCTAAATATTATGCAGGAGGCAATTGGAGAGCCCATCGTTTGGGTTATGGAGATAGGGTAGCAGAAAGAGCAGATAAGTTCCAGAAAGATATAGATGTGTTGAATAAATAGTTTAAAAAAAGAAGATTTAGGAAGTATAGTTTAAGATTTATAAATAAAACAATGCAATAAAAGTATTTTTGAATTTTAATTCTTAAATTATGAATCTGATTGCATTGCTTCAATTATCTGTCCCATTTCACCAGCCAGGATTTTTTCAATTCCATGCCAGGATTTTTTAATTCGGTGGTCTGTTATCCTGTCTTGCAAGACATTGTAAGTTCTAATTTTTTCTGAGCGGTCTTGAGTTCCAATCTGCTCTTTTCTTTCTAGAGCTTCTTTTATTGCTTCTTCTTCTCGCTTTCTTTCGCTTAATTTCATCGTTAGAAGGCTCATCGCTTTTTCTTTGTTTTTGAGCTGAGACCTTTCGCTTTGAGATAATACAACCTCACCACTTGGTTTGTGCAAAATACGAACGGCTGTTTCTACTTTGTTTACATTTTGACCGCCAGGTCCACCTGAATGGGTAAAAGTAACCTCTATTTCATCTGGGCTGATTTCAAACTCTTCGTGCTCTCTTTCTGCCATTACGACAACGGACGCTGTGGATGTATGAACGCGTCCCATCTTTTCTGTTACAGGAATTCTTTGAACTCGGTGGACCCCCGTCTCTTTTTTAAATTCTTTATACGCACCTTTACCCTTAATTTCAAAAACAACCTCTTTATATCCGCCAGTTTGATTTACGGACTCACTTATTTTTTCTATTTTCCATCCGCGTGTTTCTGCATAAGTTGTATACATTTTGAAGAGGTCGGTGGCGAAAAGAGAAGCCTCATCTCCTCCAGCACCAGCTCTTATCTCCATAAGAATAACTTTAGGGTCTTCCTGTTCTTCTTTTTTCGATTCCAAGATTGTATCTATTTCATCTAAAAGAGTTTTTTTGCGCAACTCTAAATCAGCCAGTTCTTCTTCAACTAGTTCTTTCATCGATGGATCTTCTTCAAGCAATTTATTAGTTTTCTCTTCTTCTCTTTCTATTCCAATATATTGTGTCTTAAGATACTCTGGTATATTTTTATTATTTGATATTTCTTCTGGAGTCATGATTTTGTAGTTTTACTTAGTTATCGGACAGCCAGGCTATATTTATATTATATAAATAATGCACTTGGCTATATGGTTTTTATATTCTACTACAAATAAAAACATTCCGCTCTGGTCCGTTGTGAAAAACGGGGGAAACGGAATGTTAGAATAATTAAGCTATTTAGATTTTGCCTTAGATAAACGTGTTCGAAATTTTTCAACTCGTCCTGCTGTGTCGATAATCTTTTCTTTGCCAGTAAAGAAAGGGTGGCAGGCACTACAAATTTCCACATTCATCTCTTTAATAGTAGATCCTGTGTTTATGACATTCCCGCATAAGCATTTAATGCTTGCGTCTGTATTGTATTTTGGATGTATATCTTTTTTCATACCATTAAATATTACACTAAAATTTTGAAAAAGCAAGAGGAGACAAATATCCACAGATTGTGTGCTTTTCTTTGTTTTTTGTACTATAATGTAAGTATCATTAATTAAATCATAGTACTATTTGTAATTTTATGTCTAAAAAAATTAATAGAGTGGTTTTAAATAAAATATTTTCTATCCTCTTCGTCGCAATCGTTTTTGTTTCAGCTGTTTCTTTTATTAATTTGCCAGTAGACCAAGGGGGTCTTTTGCAACATGCAAGGGCTGCCACTGGATCTGATCTCCTTATGGGCTATGCTTGGTCTGATAATGTTGGTTGGGTTAGTTTTAATTGTAATAATAACGATTCCTGTGGAGTTGTTAATTATGGTGTCAATATAGATAATGCTGGTAAATTTTCTGGCTATGCTTGGTCTGATAATGTTGGTTGGATTGATTTTGGTCCTAGTGGTCCTTATCCTGAGTCTCCTGACTATAGTGTGCGTATAAATAAGACCTCTGGCAGTTTTAGTGGCTGGGCCAAAGTTATTGCTGGTGATGATGCGATAGGTGATGGTTGGGATGGTTGGATAAAAATGTCTGGTGACGCTGTAGGGAGCGAGGGTGGCGATCCAGAGTATGAGGTAGCCGCGAATATTAGTGACGGCACCGTTGGTGGTCAAGCATGGGGTTCTGATGTGTTTGGCTGGCTGGACTTCAGTGCGGTTGTAAATTTGAGTGATAATTGCCCTCCCGGAGATATTTGTGAACCTGTTATCTGCGATGAAAATAATCCGAGTAGCTGTGAAATTAACCCTTCGTCGCCATCTGTTTCATTAACTGCTCGCTGGAATTCCGTTCTTCCAGGAGGAAAAACAATTCTTGATTGGGGCGCTATTAATGTCACAAAATGTACTGCCGTTGAAGGAGATGACAGTTGGAATGGAACTAAGAATGACACAGGTGATTACACAACAAAAGCTTTGTCATCTAATACGACTTACACCTTAGAGTGTACATCTGATTCTGGTACTGTTAGCGATAGTGTTGATATAACGATTGATGATCCTGGGACAGGTCTTGCTGTAAATTTATCTGCTAATCCATCAACAATAAATAAGGGCAATATTTCTTCATTAAGTTTTAATTCTTCAGAAGCTACTGTTTGTACTCCTACTGGAGGAGATGCAGGTTGGAGGGGGCAAACATTAGTTGGGCAGGATATTGGTAACGGTAGCTATGCTATAGATAGTACTTATACAACAGAGGCGTTAAATGGAAGTACTAATTATATTTTAAGTTGCGAAAATGATTTATCCCTGAAGTCGGGTGAAAATAATGTTACAGTTAACGTTGAGTCTGGCACATTGCCTTTTGTTACAGGCAAGGAATTTATGGCTGATCCGACAATTGTTGAATATGGCGGAACATCTAAATTAACTTGGCAGGTTGATAACAATAGCGGCAATATTTCTTGTGCTGCTTCTGGCGGAGATAGTAATTGGACTGGAGATGTTGGTACAGATAGAATGGGCGATAACGCTTATGTTACACCTGCTCTAACTTCGGCCCCAAGTCAATATGTTTTAACATGCGAAGACTCCATTACTGGAGACAAGGGCATAGGTGAAGCTAACATTGGTGTTGTTTATTACACTTTAAATATTGATAGGAGCGCTTTGTCGGCCAAAATCATTGATGGGAACTCTGTTACTTCAGAAAATGTGATTATTAGTGCTGTTCCAGCTGGATCATACACAGAGACTGTCTCCTTGTCAGCTACAATTTCTCCTCCGATAAATGGCGCTACTCATAATTTCTCAAACAATCAACTTATATACAATGCTGGAGAAAGTACATATGAACCTGTCACATACAGCATTACGATACCCCCAGATGCAGATGACGGCGAACACCAAATTACCATTACTGGTAACTCAGGAGGCGTTCTAAGTACAAGAACAATTGATCTTAATTTAGAGGAAATTGCAGATATATTTTTCGAAGAGATTTAAATTTGTAGAGAAAGGGTTACTGTCCAGTCCCGCCGAAGGCGGGACTGGGTTTAACTTATTCAGCTTAAGTGTTTACAAAAAGATGGTTTTCTGATAAGTTATATAGACGTTAATTAATATTTAAGTATGACTGGAAACAATATAAAAATTGAAGAAATGTTTAATGCTGGAGTTCACTTCGGTTATGCTCGTGCGAGCAGACACCCTAAAATGAAAGGGTTTCTTTTTGGTTTAAAAAATAATGTTGAGATTTTCGATTTAGAGAAAACTTACGAAAAACTAGCGGAGGCTACAGGATTTATGAACGAACTTGGCAGCAACAGAAAGAAGGTCTTGTTTGTTGGAACTAAAGTAGATACAAAATATCTTGTCAAAAAATATGCTCAAGCTATTCATATGCCGTTTGTTACAGGACGTTGGATTGGGGGGACTTTGACTAATTTTAAATTAGTGAAGAAAAGAAGTGAACGTCTTGTCGATTTAACTAAAAAGAAAGAGACTGGCGAGCTTAATAAGTATACTAAAAAAGAAAAAGCTTTATTTGATAAAGAGATTTCAAAATTGAGTCGTTATTTTGAGGGGTTAGTTTCTCTTGACGAATTACCAGCAGCAATTGTTGTCGTAGACGCAAAGAAAGAATATAACATGGTGGCAGAGGCTCACAAGATGGGTGTTCCTGTTATCGGTATCATTAATACTGACTGCAATCCAGAAGATATTAAATATCCTGTACCAGCAAATGACAACTCTGTTTCAAGTATCGATTATCTTTTAAACGAATTGTCAGAGGCTTATAAGGAAGGAACTAGAAATATTAAATTAGTGTCAGTCAAAGTTGATTCTGTGGAAGTTAAAAAGCAAGATTAGTAAAATTTTTAAATAACAAATTTTAAATTTTAATTCAAGTTAAAATTTTGAATGTTTTAAACAATATTAAATTATTAAAAATTCATTTAAAATTTATAATTTAAAACTTAAAATTAATCAAATTCATGGTTACAGCACAACAAGTAAAAGAGTTGAGAGACCGAACTGGTATCTCTATGATGGCTTGCAAGAAAGCTTTGGAGGTATCAGATGGCAACATAGAAAAAGCCTTAGAAGTTCTTCGGGAGGAAGGCGCTAAAGTTGCTGATAAAAAATCTAGTAGAGATTTAAATGCCGGCACAATCAATGCTTATGTACATGCTACTAAGCAGATTGGTGTTATGGTTGAAGTTAGAAGCGAGACTGATTTTGTC
>Ga0066639_10000769_pt1 | contig 28485 bp, 26 predicted proteins | sample CryGeyCG2114_010_2_FD_59504 | JGI IMG/M metagenome (GOLD analysis project Ga0066639, IMG submission 59504) | Groundwater microbial communities from aquifer - Crystal Geyser CG10_big_fil_rev_8/21/14_0.10 | ecosystem: Environmental > Aquatic > Deep subsurface > Groundwater | place: USA: Utah...
GAGAGTATAAAAAAGGTATTTACCCTGTTAAATAATTTTAAATCACTAAATGTTTTATTATGTATACATATTAAAATCAGAAAAAGATAAAATGTTTTATACTGGATATACTAAGGATTTAAAATTAAGATTTAAGCAGCATGAAGATAAACTTGTTAAATCTACGAAAGAAAGGGGGAAGATGAAGCTTATTTATTATGAAGCATGTCTGAATCAGCAAGATGCTACTCATAGAGAAAAATACTTAAAAACTTATCATGGCAAGATGTTTTTAAGAAATAGGCTTAAATCTTATTTAACAGGGTGAATATTGGAATTAATGGTTATGAAGCTGTGGTGCCCAGGTTTGGATTTGATAAGGATAGTGGGCTTCCGAATAGGGTGGGGAGTGGTGAATTTTCCTTTCAGCTTATAAAAGCAATAAACGACCTCAAGTCGAAAAATGATTTCTATATTTATCTGCCCACTTCTCCTACTCAGGACATGCCAAAGGAAGCTGAAAATTGGAAATATGAAGTTTTTACTTCTAAAAAGTTATGGACGTTATTAGGGTTGGGTAAAAAACTATTTAAAAATGACGAAAAACTGGATGTTTTTTATTCACCAACACTTTATTTACCTCTGAACCTGCGGGTACCAAGCGTGCTTACGGTTCTAGATGTGTCTTATATGCATTTTCCTAAATTATTTAATAAGAAAGATTTATTTATGCTTAAATACTGGGGAAAGTACTCAATAAGATCTGCTAAAAAGATTATTACCATAAGTGAATCCAGTAAGAATGATATAATTAATTTATACGGAGTAGGTGAGTCAAAAATAGAAGTAATTTATCCGGGAATTAAGAAAGTATCAAGTAGCAAGTATCAAGTAGCTAGTATGGATGAGTTGAAAGAAAAATTTGGAATTGATAAAAAATATGTACTTTTTGTGGGAACTCTTCAGCCTAGAAAAAATATCGTGAGGCTCATAGAGGCATTTTCCAAAGTTGATAGTGAGCTTGACCTTGTAATTGTAGGCAAAAAAGGATGGCAATATGAAGAAATTCTTTCTGCTCCGGAAAAATATGGAGTAAAAAATAAGGTTAAATTTATAGAAAACGCAGCTGATGAGGATTTACCCCATCTTTACAAGAGCGCAAAATTTTTTATACTTCCGAGTCTTTATGAGGGATTTGGTTTGCCTGTTCTGGAAGCAATGAGTTATGGATGTCCTGTTATAACGAGCAGTGTAAGCAGTCTTCCTGAGGCAGGAGGAGACGGGGCATTTTATGTAGATCCGGAAAATGTAGATGATATCAAAGAGAAAATGCAAAAGCTTAATGATGATAAAGATCTAAGAGAAGAACTAGTAAAAAAGGGTCACAGGCAAATTGAGAAATTTTCCTGGGAGAAGAGTGCGAAGGAGACGCTGAAGGTTTTAGAAAGTTTGTAATGTTCTTGGCTCGTAGATCTTAGATCTTTGGAATCCTAAGAACTTTGAACTGTGAACTAAGAACAAGAAAATTAAGGAATTATGGGAAAGAGAATAAGCAGAAGAATAAAAACAATAATAATGGAGTTTGAGAATATGCTCATGGCATGGAGTGGAAATGTTCCAAGTCATCATTTCAGAAGATTTATTTATAGACTTGGAGGAATGAAAATAGGAAAGGGTTCGACTATCCATACAGGTGCTAAATTTTACAACGCAAAAAATATAAGGATAGGTGAAGATACCATAGTGGGCGAAGATGCAGTGCTTGACGGACGGGATAAGCTCATAATAGGAGACCATGTAGATATAGCAAGTGAGGTTATGATTTATAATGCCGAGCATGCACTAAACGATGAGAATTTCAGAGCAGTGACTGCACCTGTAGAAATAGGAGACTATGTGTTTATAGGACCACGCGCGATACTGTTGCCCGGTGTAAAAATTGGCAAAGGGGCAGTGGTGGGAGCAGGGGCGGTAGTTACAAAAGATGTGGAGGATTTTAAAATAGTGGGAGGAGTTCCTGCAAAGGAGATAGGAGAAAGAGAGAATAAAACCCCAAAGTATCGACTGGGAAGAGCTGCCTGGTTTAGGTAAGTGTTATGTATCAGGCATTATGTATCAGGTATTAAGTATTAAGTATTATGTATCAGGTATTAAGTATCAAGTATCAAGTATCAGGTATAAATTTGAGCCTGAAGATAAAAAAATGACATGGCGAAAATTTCTATAATTATTCTTACCTATAATTCCTCCGCTTATATTTTAAACTTAATTAAAAGTCTTATTTCACTTAGGGACGAATTTGAAATTATCGTAGTAGATAATGCATCTACGGATGACACTCTTAAATTAGTTGAAAGTTCAGGGTTAAAAGTTCAAAAAGTAATAAAACTTCCTAAAAATATTGGGTTTGCAGGGGGGATAAATGCAGGAGCTAAGGTTTCCTCGGGTGAATATTTACTTTTCCTAAATCCGGATACAGTTTTTGAACATGGAACGATTAAAGATCTTTTAAAAATTTATGAAAAAAATGAAAAAGTGGGAATAGTGGGCGGAAAAATGATTGATGAGAATGGTAATCCAGAAAGATCTGCCGGCAGATTTTTTAATTTATTTGAGGTTTTGATAACTGTATTAGGGCTTGATGAGGTATTTGGAGTAAGGTTTTCGCCAAAAAAATTTACCAAAGTAGATTTTGTTAGCGGTGGATTCATGATGGTTAAAAAAGATCTGTTTGAAAAGCTCCGCGGATTTGATGAGAAATTCTTTATGTATGTAGAGGATATGGAATTTTGTTTTAGAGCTAAAAAAATAGGAATAAATACCTATTTTACTCCTAATGCGGTAGTGTCTCATAAAGGACAAGGTAGTAGTAATAGGGGTTTTGCGATTATACATATTTACAAAGGATTGCTATATTTTTATAGAAAACATAAAAGTAATATTCAGTTCAAAATTGTTAAATTTCTGTTACAATCTAAAGCTCTGACTATTTACATGCTTGGTCGTATGACTAATAATAGTTACTATACGCAAGCTTATAAAAATGCACTGACTGGAATAAATAATTTATGAAAAAGGCACTAAATTACATTTGGGAAAACATCTTATTTATTCAAACTCTTTTTCTGCTAATTTTCATCCCGCTTTATCCCAAAATCCCATTAATAGATATAAGAAATACATGGGTTTATATAAGAGCGGAAGATTTTATAATATTTTTTGTATTTATCACATGGATAATTCTTCTTATAAAAGAGAAAATTACATTTAAAACACCTCTTACTATTCCAATTCTGATTTTCTGGGCAGTTGGAACTATAGCAACAATTCATGGTATTTTGATTGTTTTTCCTGATATCGCAAATGTATTTCCAAACATAGCATTCCTAAGCCTAGTTAGGCACATTGAATACATCAGTCTATTCTTTATAGCTTTTGCCGGAATAAAGAACAAAAACCAGCTTAAATTCGTTATCACTGCTCTTTTCATAACTCTTCTTGGGGTAATTTTATATGGATTTGGTCAAAAATATCTAGGATTTCCGGCTTATCTAACTATGAATGAGGAATTTGCAAAAGGAGTGGGTATTCAGCTCTCAGCTCTTTCCCGCGTTCCTTCAACTTTTGCAGGGCATTATGATTTGGCAGCATATTTAGTCTTAGTTATTCCGATAATGGCAAGTCTTTTCTTTGGCTTTAAGAATTGGATTGTAAGAATTGGGCTTGGGGCCATTTCTTTTTTAGGATTGATTCTTATGTTTATGACAGTATCCCGCGTTTCGTTTTTTGTACTCTTCATAGCACTTTTTATAGTAGTATTTATTCAAAAAAGAAAACTATTACTTCTCGCGATCCCACTTGGAATAGTTGCAGTTGCTTTTCTTTTAACCACCCAGTCTTCGCTTTTTGATAGATTTCAAGATACCGTTTCTGAAGTGGATGTTTTGGTGGATGCGCAGAGTGGTGAATCACTGGGTCATGTTGAATTTGTAGAAAGAGAATATTTTAAAGATAAATTGGTATTGCAGCGAAGAGTTGGGGATCTACGGGATCTAAATCAAGCAATTGAGGATCTAAATAGCGGTTCCCAGTATTATGCATCCTCTTCAGCGATTTTGCCGTATGAATTTATTCTTCAGCCTGAAGTAGCTCTCGTGAGGGCTATAAATCTTTCAACAGGAGAAGAGCTTTCACAGGGAACCGGTTATGTGAATTTATATTTGTCTCCTGTGGTTGCGGATCTTGATAGTTTTTATTATGAGCTTCCGCCAGACTTTAGTGCATCTCCGTCTGCGGATGCACTTGTTATTCGAGGAGATTTTATCGTAAAAAGGGCTAGTGCATATGATCTATCATTTACGACCAGATTTCAGGGAGAGTGGCCAAATGCAATTGAGGCTTTTAAAAGGAATATACTTCTCGGCAGTGGATATGGATCAGTGAGCCTAGCGGTTGATAATAATTATTTAAGAATTTTGGGTGAAGTTGGAATTCTTGGGTTTATTTCGTTCTTTATGATTTTCCTGATTCTGGCAATTTACATAAAGAAAATTTATAAAGATGTAGATTCTGATCTGGCAAAGAGTTTTATAGTTGGTTTTGGCGCTGGTTTAATAGGGCTATCACTGAATGCTATTTTAATAGATGTTTTTGAGGCTTCAAAGATAGCTTATCTCATGTGGTTACTTTTTGGAGTAACTTTTGGAATTCTTACTCTTTATCAAAAAACGAAATTTAGTATTTGGCCTGAAATTCTAAAAGTAGCTACCTCGACTTATGCTGTTATTTTTTACTTATTCTTAGCAGCATTTCTTCTTTATTTGCCTAGCCTAAGTAACTATTTTGTTGCAGATGATTTTACCTGGCTTAGGTGGGCTGCAGATTGCGGAAGTTGTAATGTAAATACATTTATTCAGTATTTTACTACTTCGGATGGATTTTTCTATAGACCAGGTACAAAAATTTTATTCTATTTTCTTCATGATTTAGTTTGGCTAAATCAGGTCGTTTATCATGTGTTATCACTGGTGCTTCATTTTACAGCTGGGGCGCTAGTTTACCTCCTGGCAAAAAAGGTATTTAAGAGTAACTTGCTTGGTGCGCTAAGTGGTTTCATATTTATATCGCTTAGTGGTGGATCTGAGGCTGTGCTTTGGATTTCAGCTTATGGAAATTTGATAGCAACTGTATTAGGACTTTTTGGGCTCTTATGCTACGTTTTTTGGCAAGAAAATAAAAAAATCTATTTCTATATAGCTACGTTTTTTTCCTTTTCTTTAGCGCTCTTGTTTCAGGAAGTAGCAATTATTTTCCCTCTCCTTTTACCTGCATACCACCTTTTAAGCGATACGCCATTAAAATCTATTAAAAAAGCTATAACACGGTGGGATTTCATGATTCTTTTTGTGCCAATTGCTATATATATTATTTTAAGATTTTATTCCGGAAGTCATTGGTCAGGTGGTGATTATAATTATAATCTTGTACTTTTGCCATTTAATTTTGTAGGAAATCTATTTGGTTACAGCATGCTTACAATTATTGGGCAGATTTCTCTTCCTATTTATAATTTAATTCGAAATGTGATGCGAGAACATATACTTTATTCAGCTTTATTAATCCCATTTGTGTTAATTTTTGCATATTCCATTTATAGATTTATCTATAAAAAATTAAAGTTACATGAAAAAAGAATTGTAAATTTTGGATTGGCAATTTTTGTAATTTTTCTTCTTCCGGTAATAGGACTTGGCAATATTGCTCCAAGATATAGCTACATAGCGTCTGTAGGTTTGGTTTTAATATTTGTTCTGATGTTGAAAAAAGTTTATGAATATTTATTGGCAAATGGTCGAGAAATATCTTTGGGAACTGTTGCGGTTATTCTAAGTGTGTTTTTATTATTTCAACTCATACAGGTACAGCAAAACAATGCAGATTGGGCAGGTTCCGGAACTAGAATTAAGAATTTCTTTGTATCTATTGATGGAGCTTATGAAGAATATTGGTCAAAACCAAATATAGAATTTCATATAGTTAATGTGCCTATAACGATTGGAAATGCATGGGTATTTCCTGTAGGACTAAATGATGCTATATGGTTTGCGTTTAAGAATGATGATGCAAAAATATACACTTATTCAAACAAGGATGAGGCTCTAAGAGCTGCAGGTCTTTATCTTTCAAAACCGGTTCTAGTATTTAATGAAGATGGAAGTGTGACTTTGGTAGATAGGTTTAAAAACGTTCCAAAAGATTTGATTAAGCCATAGGAGTAGTTTAGAATAAGTTAATGAAAAGATTGACAGTCTTGCTTTTTTTGGGAATATTAGCAATTTCTTTTTTCCTCAGGCTGTATAGATTTGATAATCCTTTGGCAGATTGGCATAGCTGGCGTCAGGCTGACACATCTTCAGTTTCCCGGAATTTTGCAGAGAACGGTTTTGATATTCTTCGTCCAACTTATCATGATCTATCAAACGTCCCATCAGGTATGGAAAATCCAAATGGCTATAGATTTGTAGAATTTCCTATATATAATCTCTTTCAGGCTGGGCTTTTTAAAATTTTACCATTCATAGCTCTTGAGCAGTGGGGAAGAATGGTAACCATAATTTCTTCGCTTTTTACGCTTACATTTTTATTTCTTTTAGTCAGGAGATATACGGAGGATAAGGTGGCACTTTTTGCAGCTTTTTTGTATGCAATAATTCCTTACAATATTTTCTACGGGAGGACAATTTTGCCGGATCCGCTTATGGTTACTGCGATTTTGGGTGGAATTTATTTCTTCGATTTGTGGATACAACAAAGAACAAAGAACAAGGAACAAAGAGCAAGCCTTGAAGCTAGAACTATTTTATATTTTAGCCTAAGCCTTCTATTTACAGCTAGCGCCTTGTTAATAAAGCCTTTTGCATTGTTTTTTGTTCTTCCTATGGTAGCCATAGCATATAACTCTTTTGGACTAAAAATAATAAAAAATTGGAAGTTGTGGGCCTTTGCAATACTTTCAATTCTTCCACTCATAGTTTGGAGGGTCTGGATGACTCAATTTCCAGAAGGGATACCTGCTAGCGACTGGCTTCTGAATGGAGGAAATATTCGGTTTAAGGGTGCATTTTTTTACTGGATTTTTGAAAATAGAATAGGTGGACTTATTTTAACTTTCTGGGGTTCTGCTCTTCTTATTATGGGAATATTACTTAATTCTAATTCGGAAAAAATCTTTGGGTACCTAAAAGGCCAAATGCTATTATTTTGGGCATTTTTAGCATCCTCTTTAATTTATTTGGTAGTTATTGCTAGGGGAAATGTTCAGCATGATTACTATCAGATTTTAATAGTTCCAACACTTGTAATTTTCTCTGCACTTGGTGCCAAATTCTTACTGGATCCCGTAGGCGGTTTAATTAAGAGATATGTCAGTTATCCAGTTTTGGCTATTTTAGTAATATTTACTTTCGCATTTGGATGGTATGGGGTTAGAGACTATTTCAATATAAATAACAATTCAATTGTAATAGCAGGGGAAGCAGTAGATAGGCTTACTCCAAAAGATGCGCTCGTAATTGCGAATTATAATGGCGATACTTCTTTTCTTTATCAAACTAAAAGAAGCGGATGGGCCAGTTATCAGTATGATCTTTCGGAAATGATTAAGCTGGGAGCAGACTTTTTAGTAATTGCTAATCCAGTTCCAAGTGATTTTGATTTTGCTACAAAATATAAAATTGTCGAGCAAAAACCGGAATATATTATTTTTAATTTGAGAAATCAAGAAAATTCACCCTATTAAATAATTTTAAATTTCTTAATGTTTTATTACTTATATATATTAAGATCAGAGAAAGATAAAATGTTTTATACTGGATATACCAAAGATTTAAAATTAAGATTTAAGCAACATGCAGATTAACTTGTTCACTCAACCAAAGAAAGGGGGAGATGCGGTCATTTTTTAAGACCGAATCTTATTTAACAGGGTGAGAATATTAATGGTTGCTTCATACCTTCCATACCCATTAATAGATGGAGGAAGAATTAGGCTATATAATCTATTAAAACTTCTTTCAGAAAAGCATGAAATAACTCTAGTCTGTGAGAAATGGCCTCCTCAGGGTGAAAAAGACGTAGAAGAAGTAAAAAAGATTTGTAAAAAAGTATTGGTTTTTGATAGACCAAAAGCTATGTCAGCCAAGAATTTAACCAAATCACTCTTGTCAACGAGCCCAATGCTCACTACTGTTCATACTCACCCGGGATTTAAAAAGCTAATTACCGGACAGCTTCGGGACAATAAATTTGATTTGATTCACGCTGAGACTTTCTATGTTTTGCAAAACATACCCAAGTCAAGTGTTCCGATAGTATTAGTTGAGCATAATCTGGAGTATGAAGTCTATAAAAAAAATGCAAAACAAGCTAAATTTTTATTAAAACCACTACTTTTATTTGACAGCTTAAAACTTGAAAAGAAAGAGAAAAAAGCATGGATGAGAGCAGATAGGCTTGTAGCAGTGTCTTCGTATGAGCAAAAAATCATGGGAAAAGACGCCATGCTGGTGTCAAATGGCGTAGACCTGGATAAGTTTAAATTTATTAAAAAAGATTATAGTAAAACAAAAAAGAAAGTCTTATTTATTGGTAATTTTAAGTGGATGCAAAATAGAGATTCGGCAGTCTTTATCATAAAAAATGTTTGGCCAATAATTCGAAATAAAAATAAGAATATATATCTATGGGTGGTTGGGAAAAACATTCCCGATTCAATAAAAAAATTAAGCTCTGATTCCGTACGGATAGATGAGGATGCACCCAGTGAAACTGAGCTTATTTTTCAAAGTTCGGATCTGCTTTTAGCTCCAATTAGAATAGGAGGGGGGACAAATTTTAAAATCCTCGAGTCAATGGCATGCGGTACTCCTGTGGTTACTAGTGATTTGGGAAATGAAGGAATTAAGGCAAAGGATACTTCTGAAATAATTATAGCCAATAAACCGGAAGATTTTGCCGTAAAAGCGCTTAATGTTCTCGAGGATAAGTATATGCATGAAAAAATTGCTAGAAACGGAAGAAGATTTGTCGAGGAAAATTTTGATTGGGAAAAGATCGCAGAAAAATTAAATAAAGTATATTTATCAGTTTTAGGTTAAATGAAAAAATTAACAATTTCTATAGTAAATTATAATAGCGGAGAATATCTGATTAATTGTCTTAACTCTCTTAAGAAACTGAAAAATGAGTTAGATTTTGATGTATGGGTGATAGATAATAACTCCGTAGATAATAGTATTAATAGGGCAAAAAGTATATTTCCGGATTTTAATTATTTAGTAAATCGTAAAAATTTGGGTTTTGGCAAAGCTCATAACCAAATATTAAAAAAAGCAAAAACTCCTTTTTTGTTGACGTTAAATCCGGACACTGAGATTCCTTTAGGAACACTTAAGTATATTTTGAGTTATATGGAAAAAAATCCTGATGTGGGTATTTCTACGCCAAGGGTTGAAAAGCCGGATGGAAAGTTGGATAAGGCATGCCATAGGGGATTTCCTACTCCAAGAGCATCCTTTGAATACTTTTTTCTAAAAAATGATAAAAAATATCACTTGACCGATAGAGACATGACAAAAATTCATGAGATAGATTCCTGTGTCGGAGCATTTATGTTTATTAGAAGCTCAGTCCTAGAGAAGGTGGGGTATTTTGATGAAGACTATTTTCTTTATGGAGAGGATATAGATTTGTGTTTCAGAATTAAAAAAGCCGGCTTGAAAATTATGTATTTGCCTGATGTAAAAGTACTGCATGCCAAAGGAATTTCATCAGGTATAAAAAAAGAAAGCTCATCAAATTCAAAAGCTAGCCAAGAAACTAAAAGTGCATCTGTTAATTATTTTAATGAAGTGATGGGGATTTTTTATAAAAAACATTATGCTAAGAAGTATCCATTTTTTATTAATTGGCTTGTATATCTAGGGATTAATTTAAAAAGTTCGATGACCAAAATAAAAAAAACAGTTTAATTCCGGTTTTAGTTTAAATATTTTCATATATTATGGAGAAAAAAAATAATTCCAACAGAATCAAAATAGGGATTGACGCACGACTCTGGGCTCAGACTGGAGTAGGTCGTTATATTAGAAATTTGATTTTAAATCTTTTATTAATCGATCCAATAAATATCTATGTGCTATTTGCAAGGAAAGAAGATGAAAGTGAAATTAAAAATCAAATTTCTAAATTAAAAATTAATAATTTAAAGTTTAAAATTGTTCTGACGAATATCAAATGGCATTCCATTAGTGAGCAGATTAGCTTTCCAAAAATAATCAATAAAGAAAATTTGGATGTAATGCACTTTACATATCAACAAGGTGTCCCAATCTTCTATAAAAAACTATATGTTATAACAGTTCATGATTTAATTAAGCACCATTTTCTTACAGGTAAAGCCTCAACTGATGCCATATGGCTTTATGGATTTAAAATGCTTGTTTATAAAACTTTGATAAATTTTGCAGTTAAAAATGCATTTAAAATAATAGCTGTTTCTAGTACTACCAGGGATGAAATATTTGATCATCTTATGGTTAATAAAAATAAAGTTAAAGTAATTTATGAAGCATCAGATGATATAAAATTCACAGATATAAAAAACCCAAATTTAGGAAAATATTTTCTTTATGTAGGAAATGTATATCCTCATAAAAATGTTGATAATCTAATCAAAGCATTTAATTTAATTTCTGAAAAAACTGATGTTAAGTTAGTTTTTGCGGGAAGTGATGATTATTTTTATTCTAGGTTAAAAAAACAATTATCAAGTTATATAAAAAAAGAAAAGATTGTTATAAAAGAAAATGTAAATGATGCTGAGCTTGCCGGACTATACAAAAATGCAACTGCATTAGTAAGGCCTTCTTTTATGGAAGGATTTAGTCTGGCTCCTCTGGAGGCAATGCGTTTAGATTGCTTAGTCTTAGCTTCTGAAATTCCTGTCCATAAAGAAATTTTTGGTGACAACATTTATTATTTTAATCCGAATGATGTCGTTGACTTAGAAAAGCAAATGAATTATGTTCTAAATCTAAATGAAAATACTAAGCGAGAAAAAATTAATTTGGCTAAAAAATTAGCAGGGCAGTTTTCTTGGGAAAAGACAGCTATAGAAACACTTGAAGTTTATAAAAGTTGCATAATAACCCGCTCAGTATAAACTGCCTCAAAATATAAAAACTAAATGAAAGTAGCACTTGTTTATGACAGATTAAATAAATGGGGAGGAGCTGAAAGAGTTCTTATAGCACTTCATAAAATTTTTCCTGATGCCCCACTTTACACTTCTGTTTATAGTCCGGAAAATGCCAGCTTTGCTAAGGATTTTCAGGTCAGAACATCATTTCTTCAGAAATATAAATTTTTAAGAGATCATAATGAAATGCTTGCTCTTTTTATGCCGATGGCGTTTGAGTCATTTAACTTTGATGAGTTTGATTTGGTAATTTCCGTAACTAGCGAGTCTGCAAAAGGAATAATTACAAAACCTCATACAGTTCATTTGTGTTACTGTCTAACTCCCACGAGATATTTGTGGAGCGGATATGATGAATATTTCCGGGGAAAATTTATGAAATTTATTTCTACTCCCGCTCTGATGTATCTAAAAAGATGGGATAAACTGGCTTCATCGCGTCCAGATTTTTATATAGCTATCTCAACAGAGGTAAGTAAAAGAATTAAAAAATATTATGGAAAAGAGTCAGAAATTATTTTTCCGCCAATTATGCTTAAAGACTTTAAATTAAAAAATACAAAACAGCAGAATTTTTATTTATTGGTTTCCAGAATGTCTCGCTCTACTCATTATAAAAAAGTAGATTTGGCAATTGAAGCATTTAATAAAACCGGATTACCGCTTAAAATCATAGGAACTGGACCTTTGGAAAATAAATTAAAAAGAAAATCAGGTAAAAATATTGAGTTTTTAGGTAAATTGACAGATGAAAGGTTGGCGTACTACTATGAGAGTTGTAAAGCTTTAATTTTCCCCGGGCTTGAGGACTTTGGGTTAGTGATGGCAGAAGCGCAATTTTTTGGTAAGCCTATCATAGCCTATCGGGGCGGTGGTGCTAGGGATATTGTTGAGGATAAAAAGACAGGGATACTTTTTAAAGAACAAACTGTCGAAAGCTTAATAAGTGCGTTGAAAAGATTTAGTGAAAGTGATTATAATAAGCCAGACATAAAATTTAGCGCACAAAGATTTACATTTGATAAATTTAAATTAAGTTTAGAAAAGCAAATAGAGAGCAGGATTTAAAAAATGAATTTCATTAGAATCCTCAATAGCATTAGTTCTTTAGTGGAGGAGATAAAACTTATGAAGATTAATAACATTCATAGAGAAAGGAAAAATAATAAGTAGATCGCGATCTGCTTCTAACGGGATGAAAGTTGTTATTTTTGCTGGAGGAGTCGGGACAAGGCTTTGGCCACTGAGTAGAAAGAATACACCAAAGCAATTTGAAAAAATCGTAGGAGATCAGTCAATGATCCAAATTGCCGTAGGAAAACTTCTTCCGGATTTTAAATGGGAAGATATTTATATTTCTACGAGCATAGAGTATGAGAAAATTGTTGCCGGTCAGCTTCCAAAACTTCCTAAAGAAAACATCATAGTAGAGCCTGCTACACGTGACGTGGGCCCGGCTGTAGGATTGGTTACTGCAAGATTTCTTAAAGAAAGTCCAAATGAACCATTTGCAATTCTTTGGGGAAGTGACCATCTGGTTAAAAAGGAAGATGTTTTTAGAAAGGCTCTTCTAACTGCTGAAAAAATTGTAAGTAAAGATCACGACAGAATAGTATTCATAGGGCAGAAGCCCAGATTTGCCAGCCAGAATTTAGGTTATATCGGTTTTGGGAAAAAAGAGAATGAAATAGATGATACCCCGGTTTTTGAACTGACGGATTTTAAATATCGACCGGATTTGTCTTTAGCAGAAAAATATGTTCGAGATGGTAAGCATTCCTGGAATTTGGGATATTTTGTTACAACACCTAAGTTTCTTTGGAAATCATTTGAAGAATTTTCCCCAAAACTACATGCTGATTTAAAACTAATTAATGATGCGGTTGGCACCAAAGATTTCGAAATAGTACTTCATAAGATTTACCCTGACATAGAAAAAATATCTTTTGATAATGCAATTTTAGAAAAATTAGATAAAAAAACTGGAAGCGTAATTTCTGTAGATATAGGCTGGAGCGATATAGGAGCATGGGAAGCTTTGAAAGAAGCGCTTTCGGAGTCTACGGATGATAATGTAACAAAAGGAAAAGTCATGCTTGAGGACTCCAGGGACTCATTAGTGTTTAATTATGGACAACAGTTAACCGTAGGAATTGATTTGGATGAAATGCTGGTAATAAATACAGAGGATGTTGTATTGGTCTGTCCAAAAAAATCAGTTCCAAAAATAAAAAAACTGGTAGAAAGTTTAGCAGGGACCCCTAACGAAAATTTAACTTAAATCTTATGCCGATTGTTGAGATTAGAAAAAGTTTTTATTACGAAGCAGTAAAGCGATTAATTGATATAGTTTTTTCAATGCTCTTGATTTTATTATTTTCTCCGATTATTGTAAGCGTGGCAATAGCAATAAGACTAGATTCAAAAGGCCCTATTTTAGCAGATACTCCTGAGAGAGTGGGCAGAAACGGAAGTTTATTTAAAATGTATAAATTCCGTTCTATGGTAGAAAATGCACATGAAATACTTAGAAATAATCCTAAATTTAAAGAATTATACAAAGACTATAAAAAAGGAAGTTATAAGCTTAAAGATGATCCCCGGATTACAAACGTTGGTCATTTTATAAGAAAACACTCACTTGATGAAGTTCCTCAATTTTTTAACATATTAAAAGGTGAAATGAGCTTGGTGGGGCCTAGAGCTTATTATCCTGATGAGCTTCGTGAGCAGCAAGCCAGATATCCAAAAACTAAGGAGTCAGTAAAAATCGTGCTATCTGTTAGGCCCGGGGTTACCGGATATTGGCAGGTATCAGGCCGAAGCGAGATAAATTTTGATAAGAGGATTCAGATGGATGCTGAATATGTAAAGAAAAGATCTATTATGTACGATCTTTGGATAATTCTTAAGACTCCGGGAGCAATGATTTCTGGAAAAGGTGCACTATAGTATTGATTGACATGAAATCTAAAAACCTAGTATCATATACCAATGGATGGATTTGAGAAAATAGAGCTCAGTTCAACTCCTGCAAATTCTAAAAAAGCTTCGATAGAAAAACTAAATCCAGAAAACCTAGACAAACCAATTGCGAACAAATCGAAACTGAAAAGACTTAAAAGCAGGAAACTTGCCGTAGTTTTAATTGGCATTGTTATAGCCTTTATAGTCTTGATCGTAATACCCTCATTATTAGTATATTCTTCGGCCAAAAAAACTTATGCTCAGGTAAAAGTAACTACAGCAGCGCTTAAGAGTCAGGATATAGAGCTAACAGAAGCTGAGCTCAAAAAGACTAGGGAAAATCTCAAAGATACACAGAGCAAGATGAATCTTTTATTTGTACTTAGAGCAATTCCGGTAGTAAATACTTATTACAATGATTCCCAGCATATGATTAAGGCAGGTTTTTATGGATTGGATGCTGCAGATACCTTCGTTACGTCTATAAAGCCATATGCTGATGTGCTTGGACTTAAGGGTGAAGCTAGTTTTGTGGAAGGATCTGCAGAAAATAGAATTCAAACTGCAGTAGCTACTCTTGATAAGGTAACACCAAAAATAGATGAAATAGCAGATGATCTGAAATTGGCACAGGAAGAAATATCATATGTAGATCCTGATGATTATCCGACATTTTTAGCTGACGGAAAAGTGAGGGAAGGTATGATCATGTTAACCACCCTTTCGAATGACGGCGTGGAGCTTGTAGATCAGGCAAGGCCACTTATAAAAGTTTTACCACAGCTTCTTGGTCAGGATGAGCCTAAGAAGTATTTAATTTTATTTCAAAATGACAAGGAATTAAGGCCGACCGGAGGATTTCTTACAGCTTATGCAATATTTAATATAGATAAAGGAATTATTAAGGTAGAAGCATCAGAAGATATTTATACTCTTGATAATACGGTTCCAAATAAAGATAAAGCTCCTGAGCCTATACTAAAATATCTTCCAAAAGTTCCGGTTCTTAATCTTCGGGACAGTAATTTATCTCCTGATTTTCAGGAATCTATGAAAGACTTCAGGGAAATTTATGAAACTGCCGGAAATGCAGTTGACGTAGATGGAATTGTGGCTCTGGACACAAATGCGCTTGTAGCAGCTATGAAAGTACTTGGTGAAGTTCAGGTAGGAGACAGGAAATTTACCATAGAAAATGATGAGCGGTGCGATTGTCCGCAGGTAATTTATGAACTTGAAGCCGAAGCCGGAACCAGAACGCAGTACATCAGAACTGACAGGAAAAGCATTATAGGGGATTTGATGTTTGCGATAATGGATAAGGCTTTCTCATCTTCACCGAAGGAGTACTGGGGACCTCTCGTTCAGGAGATGTTTGGACAGATCGCACAAAAACACATTATGTTTAGTCTGGATAATAAGGATGCTCAAAAAGGACTTTCAGCTGTAAATGCCGGAGGAGAGATTATGCCTTTTGAGGGGGATTATTTTCACTTAAACGAAGCTAATTTTGGTGGATCAAAAAGTAATTTATTTGTCGACCAGGATGTATTACAGGAATATAGCATAGCAAAAGACGGAACAGTTACCAAAAAGGTTACAGTAAATTATAAAAACCCTCATAAACCTTCCAATTGTAATTTAGAGCTTGAGTATGCACTTTGCCTAAATGCACCTTGGAGGAATTGGTTTAGGGTTTATGTACCTAAAGGAAGCGAGCTTACGGATTCAAAAGGAACAGAAGTTAAGATGAGTACATATGAGGATTTAGGAAAGACTGTTTTTGAAGGATTTTTAACAGTAAATCCGCTTGGCGTAAAGAAGCTTGAGCTTACCTATACGCTTCCATTTAAGCTGGAAAAAGATTCTCCGCTTCCTGTTATGATTCAGAAACAGCCAGGTACAGCAGAGGATGAATACACGATCATAGTAAACGGAAAAGAGAAAGACAAATTCATACTTGACACTGATAAGACTTTGAACCTAGACTTATAATATATGCGCTCTTTTAAGACTGAGGGTATTGTTATAAAAAGGAAGGATTTTGCAGAAGCAGATAGAATACTTACGGTATTCACCCGATATCAGGGAAAAATCAGTATAATTGCAAAAGGAGTAAGAAGAATTAAGAGCAGGCGATCTCCCCACGTAGAGCTACTAAATCAATCAATATTAAATATCCACGAGTCTAGAATGCTGATTCTAACAGAAGCGCAGACTTTGTATCATTATTCACTACTTAAAAATGACCTACGGAAGGCAGGATGGGCATTTTATGTTTGTGAGCTATTGGACTCTCTTCTGGCAGATGGTCAGGAAAATAGGGCAGTTTATGATTTGACACAAAAAACCCTGCTAAGACTAGAGACAACAGATAATCCAAAAATGCTTATTTCCGAGTTTCAGCAGGAACTTTTAATAAATCTTGGTTTCTGGCCCAGAAAGCAAGCTCTTATAGAGGACAGCGATGCATTTATTGAAGACATTATTGAGAGAAAGATAAAAACTAAAAGAATACTTAATCTTATTTAAATAATATTGATAAACGGAAACTTACACAGCAATCAACTCTTTAACCACTTAACTCTTTAACCACTTAACTCTTTAACCACTTAACTCTTTAACCATTTAACTCTTTAACCATTTAATTATAAATCCTTTATTTAGCCTCGGATATCTGCTATCATTGCCTTATGACTGATGATCCTTCGATAAAGCTCAAAAGCGATGGTTTGATGGAAAAGATTACGGCTCTTTCAAAAAGGCGCGGTTTTATTTATCCGGGAAGCGAAATTTATGGTGGACTAGCAGGAACATGGGATTATGGGCCTCTGGGGGTGGAGCTGAAGAGGAATATTAAAGATGAATGGTGGAAGTCTATGGTGAGGCTTAGAGATGATGTGGTGGGTCTGGATGCAGCCATAATGATGAATCCTGAGGTTTGGAAAGCTTCGGGTCATCTGGAGGCTTTTACAGATCCTTTAATTGAATGTCAGATTTGTCACCAGAGATTCAGAGAGGATAAGAAAGAAGAGGTAGAAGCACATGAAAAAACTCATAAAGAAGAGGTTAGCTGGACAGAGCCCCGAAGGTTTAATTTACTTGTTGAGGCTAAGTTGGGTGTAGTAGAGGATGATAAGCAGACAATTTATCTCCGGGGTGAGATAACTCAGGGGGCTTTCGTAAATTTTGAGAATGTAACTTCTTCAACGCGTGTTAAAATTCCATTCGGAATTGCTCAAATTGGAAAAGCATTTAGAAATGAAATAACGCCGGGGAATTTTACTTATAGAAGCAGAGAGTTTGAGCAAATGGAGCTGGAATTTTTTGTAAAGCCGGATGACAGCGAGGGGGATAAATGGTTTGAATATTGGAAAAATGAGCGTTTGAATTGGTATAAGTCATTAGGCATGGATGAGGACAAATTAAGATTTAGGAAACATGGGGATACGGAAAGAGCACATTATGCCAAATATGCTGAGGATATAGAGTATGACGCGCCTTTTGGCTGGAGTGAATTTGAAGGGATTCATCATAGGGGTAGCTGGGATCTTACTCGGCATAAGCTGGAATATCTGGATGATGAGGGTAAAAAGTATATTCCATATGTAATTGAAACTTCAGGCGGAGTGGATCGCTCAGCATTATTTTTCTTATTAAACTCATACAGAAGTGATGAAAAACGTGTTTGGCTTTCTCTTCATCCAAAACTGGCTCCATACAAGGTGGCAGTTTTTCCGCTTTTAGGAAATAAACCGGAATTAACTGAGAAAGCAAGAGGAATTTATGAAGACTTAAAGCAAAATTTTATGACTGCATGGGATGGGCGTGGGAATATAGGTAAAAGATATTTGTCCCAAGATGAAGCAGGTACACCATACTGTGTAACAGTAGATTTTGAAAGTTTGAGTGATGATGCCGTAACGATAAGGGATCGTGATTCTGCATCTCAGGAAAGAATAAAAATAACCGATATAAAAGACTTTATTTCCTCAAAACTTATTTAGTTTTTATTGACTAATTCCAAGTTGACAAATTTTAACTTCAGTAGTAACATTTGCCCATGAATCCAGAAGCAAAAATTGGAGCAAATGAAATAGATACAGATTCCCAAATCGGACTTTATGTACGAGCTAAAATTAAGGATGCGCTTAGTAAAAACGCAGATTATGCACTAAAACATGAAGAGCAGTTAAAAGAGTCAGGTTATGAGGGGTATATGCCTTTACCAATTGAAGTAAAGATTGGTAATGCAGATTATCAGGAAGTTGTATCTAGAAGATATACAAGAGTATTAGGTCGTGTGATTAGAGAGCATGAGATGATGATTTTAACTAGAAAAACACAAGATGGGGAAGTAAAAGTCCAGTTAAATACAACTCAGGGAGAAACTGAAAGCATGGGAAAAATTCTTCTCTTTAGGGATAATAAAAGATTTGAAGGAGAAGATGCCCTTGATTTAATCGATTCTTCATTTCCCGAACTATTTCCTCAAGAATCCTAATTGACTTGTTAAAAACTAGCTGATAAACTTTTATTTTAGTGAGTGTTGAATCTGCACCCAGTTACGAAGCTAAGAAAACCCCTGAATTGTCACTTAAAGAAATCAGCAAAATTAATTATTTATTAATCCAAGAAATTAAGAGTCATACTATTTATGAATCCGGTATTGAAAAAAGTGAAATAGAGTGTGCTTTTGAAGTTTCTGATCGTGTGGATTCCAGAATGATTGAGAGGCCAAGTGCGCCACTAAGATTTGAAATAAACGGAGTACCTTATTCGGTTAGGACTAGCGGTTATTTGGGTGAGGGTTATATAGCTCAAGTTTTGGATTTAAAAAGAGAAGATAATCAAACTAAGTTAACTCTGGACACTTTATTTAAAAAGCGAGATGAAGAATTATTCTATATGGAAGGTGTAGCTTTTCTAAGAGATGGAATTTTTGGAAAAGATCTTAAGACTAAAGAAGATTTTGATACTCTTTCTCACAGATTTCCGGAGTTTCCGCTTACAAACTGCTTGACATGAAAGCCTAAACTATATATATTTTAACTAGTTTGAAACCTATAAAATTAGCTCTCTCCTACAACGACGTTCTTTTAGTCCCACATTATTCAAGTCTAGTAAGTAGATCTGAGGTAGATTTGGCTACAAAAATAGCACCTGATATAAATCTCGATATACCACTTATTTCCATAAATATGGATAGTGTAACCGGAATAGATATGGCTATTGAGATGAGTAAGCTCGGTGGAATGGGTTTTATGCCTAGATTTGATAAAGCTGAAAAGCAGGCTGGGGACATCGCCAGAATTGCTAAAAAGGGTCAGAAAACTGTTGCCTGTGTGGGTATTAAAAATGGTACCGAAGAGCGAGCAGAGATGCTTTTAAAGGCAGGTTCAGTTGGTCTTTCAATTGATATAGCTCATGCGCACACAGCTGCAACGCTTGAAACTATAAAGACACTAAAGAATAGATTCCCCAAGGTTTCTTTAATCGTAGGTACTATAGCAACTTATGAGGGAGCATATGATCTTTTTAAGGCCGGAGCAGATACTGTGAGAGTCGGTGTAGGAGCAGGAACTATATGTACCACTAGAATCGTAGCGGGATCCGGGGTGCCGCAAGTAACTGCTATTATGGATGCTGTTAAAGCGAAAAATAAATTTAAGGATAAGTATGTTCTTGCGGATGGCGGAGCAGCAAATTCCGGAGACGTAGTAAAGGGGTTGGCTTGCGGAGCATCAGCTGTGATAGCGGGATCTCTTTTTGCAGGGACTAGAGAAGCTCCGGGTAAAATTATTAAAAAATCAGGAGCTTTATTTAAGGAATATAACGGATCTACCTCTAAAACAGAAAAGATGAAGCAGGTTGCTAAAGATATGAAGGGAAAGCCTGATCATTACATAGTTCATGTGGAGGGTGTAGAGGCCATGGTGCCCTACAAAGGTCCTGTAAGATTAATTGTGGAAGATTTATGTGCCGGAATACGCTCAGGATTTACTTACTCAGGAGCTAAAAACATAAAAGCGCTATGGAAAAATGCGCAGTTTATTCAAATAACACCAGCTGGTTATAGAGAAAGCACTGCTCATGATGTAATCCTGCAGACTATTGAATCCACTTAGGATTTACTTTTTCGACAAGAGCGTTATCTGTTGTGAGATTGTATATTCGGGTTTTGCAAAAAAAACCCTCCATCTTGAAAAAGTTTATATTTTAAACTATTCTATTACTAGTGGAAGAAGAAGCCCCAAAACAAACGAAAAAATTTAATTTTAAGAATAAAAAAGTTCTTGGAGTAGTAGGAGTTATTGTTGCTCTAGTTATTCTAGCTTTAGGTGCATTTCTTGTCTTCGGAAACAATTCAGAAACAGAGGAAGATCCTTATGGCTCCATGGATACGTCCAGTCTTCCGGAGCTAACGCCTGAGGATATAGGAATGGTAGTGACGCTTAGAGATGATAACAGAGCTTTAATGTTTGAATTAACTAAGGCAGATGATATTAAGAGTGTTGAATACACTATTGAGTATGATGTTAATACTGAAGATGGTGGGACAACAGGCCAGGGAATATTTGGATTAATGAATATAGCTGAAGATGGCATTACAAAGACTGATTTTAGAGAATTTGGAACTTGCTCTGCCGGTAAATGCAGGTATGACGATGTAGCCTCAGATGTTACTGTGAATTTAAAGGTGACCAAAACCGATGGAAAAGATTATAAAGTCACAAAAGTCGTAAAACTGGAATCTTAAACTTCTAAAATCCCCAATTATTTAATTTATTTTTTTAACTATCTTTGTATATAGTGTTTGATAAATATTACAAACACTAATCTATCCGATTAACACTTGACACTTTTCACGCAAAGTTTCACAATAATGATATTGACATAAAGTGGGAATAAGTGGGAAAAATATTCCACATGTAACTTCAGGCAGGCCCGCCAAAGGGCGAGGAAATTATGTTATTAGGGCAGGTTAACAAAAAGCTGGATGATAAGAATAGACTTTCTTTCCCTTTTAGATTCAGAAAGGAAATGGGAGATAAGCTTATTATTACCAAAAATATGGAAGGTTGCCTTTTGGTGGTCGGGGCAAAGCGCTTTAAAATGCTTCTCTCGGGCACCGAAAGCAAGCCGTTCATATTAAAAGAAGTCAGAGAAATACAAAGATTCTTATTCGGTCAAGCAGCAGAAGTAGAGCTAGACGAGAAGGGTAGATTCGTTCTGCCGGCTCATTTAAAAGAATATAGTGGTATAGAAAATGAAGCAGTTTTTATAGGTGTTCATAACAGAGTTGAAGTCTGGGATAAAAAACGCTGGGAAGAATACAGTAAAAAATATTTAGAAGAAAATATTACCAAAATTACAGAAAAACTGCGTGAATAATATGAAATACCATAGAAGTGTACTTTTACAAGAAGCAGTAAGCGCATTAATTGTCAAAACTGGAGAAAAATACATAGATGCGACGCTGGGTGGGGGTGGACATACAGGCCGAATTATTACACTGGGTGGAGTTGTATTAGGAATAGATTCAGATAGGGAAGCAATAGAATATGTTAAAGAGAATTTCAAATTTCAAATTTCAAATTTCAAATTAAAGTTGGCCCGAGCCAACTTTCTGGACATTGACAAATTGGCTAAGAAAAATGGATTTGAGAGCGTGTCAGGAATAATCTTTGATCTTGGGCTTTCTTCAAGTCAGATTGACAAGCCTGAGCGGGGATTTTCTTACCTTAAGTCTGGGCCTCTTGATATGAGAATGGATCAAGAGCTCGTACTCAAGGCTAGCGATTTAGTTAACGCATTAAGAAAAGATGAGCTTATTAAATTATTCAATAATCTGGGTGATGAATATAGAGCCAAGGATATTGCTGAGCGTATTACTGATAAACGCAAGGAAAAACCGATAGAAACAACAGAAGAGCTCGTAGGAATACTCGCCCATTCCTACGGATTTTATGAAGTTACGAATTTTGCGAAAGCCAAATCAAGCAAGAAGGTTTTTCAAGCGCTTAGAATAGCCGTAAATGATGAATTGGGAAGTTTGAAAATTGCACTTCCTAAGGCATTGGATTTACTGGAAAAATCGGGTCGGATTGTGGTTATTAGTTTTCACTCATTGGAAGATAGGATTGTAAAAAATGCTTTCAAAGAATTTGAGAGGGAAGGAAGAGGACAAATAATTACAAAAAAACCGATATTGCCAAGTGAATCGGAAATGATTGAAAATGGCAGAAGTAAGAGCGCAAAGCTAAGGGTGTTTGAAAAAAATTAATTATGAAAAAACCAATTTTAGTTTTAGTATTACTTTTTTTAACAATCGGTACACTAATTATAGTTCGTAGCGTGGTTTCTTCTAGAATTACTACATCGGGACTTGAACTTAGTCAGGTTAGGGAAGAAGCAAATGTGCTTAGAACTCAAAATGCACTTCTGAGAGAAGAAATATTCTCACTCTCCTCACTAACTCAAGTTTCAGAAAGGGCTGAAAAGGTTGGTTTCGTTGAGAGTAAATCAGTTTATGCCGTTTCCGGCGCTCAACCGATTGCTAGAGGCGAATGATAAGATTTAGAGTAGTTTTAATTTTATTCACAATTGTATTTGGGATTGTAGTGCTTCGTCTTTTTTATTGGCAAATTGTAAGAGCAGATGAATTAAAAGAGCTTGGAATGTCTCAGTATGGAAAGAGCATAAAAATTGAGCCACTTAGAGGAGAAATAAAAACTTCAGATGGATTTCCGATTGTCGCAAATAAAGTTTCATACTTTTTATATGCAAATCCTAAAGAAGTAGAAGATGTAAACGCCTTGTCGTATTTTCTTTCACAGGAGCTAGAAGTGGACGAAGCTTCAATCAGTGCAGCACTTACTAAAGAGTTATTCTGGGTGCCGTTGGGAAGGGGGCTTAAATCGGAACAAAAAGAAGCAATTGAAAAAATGAAATTTAAGGGAGTAGGATTTGAGCAGGAATTTCAAAGATATTATCCGGAAGCTTCAATGGCTGCAAATTTATTAGGATTCGTGGGAAGGGATGAGGAAGGAAGCACAAAAGGATATTTTGGAGTTGAGGGTTACTATGATAGGCTTCTTCGTGGGAAGGGAAGCAGCGCACTTCAAATCAATGATGCATTAGGCAGGCCAATTTTGGCTCGCGCCAACAGTAAAGAGTCTTTCGGAGCTGATGGAAGCAGTTTGGTTTTAAATATAGACCGCTCTATACAATACATAGCTGAGAGGGAACTGAAGGATGGAATTGAGCGGTATGGAGCCAGTGGGGGAATGGTGGGAGTATTAGATCCGGCGAGCGGAAAAGTTTTAGCTATGGCCAGTTTTCCCAGTTTTGATCCAAGAGAGTATCAAATATATTCTGATAATGAATATAAAAATGGGTTTATTTCTAATTTATATGAACCTGGATCCACATTTAAACCTTTAGTTATGTCTGCTGCATTTAATGAGAATATACTTACACCCGAGAGCAAATGCCCGATCTGCTCAGGGTCTGTTTCGGTAGGCGGATATGATCTTCACACATGGAACGATGAATATTTCCCAAATTCAACTATGCTTGAGGTAATCCAGCATTCGGATAATACAGGTATGGTTTATACTGCTCAAAAATTGGGACTTGATAGGATGATTAAATATTTGGAGAAATTTGGCATAGGAGAAGTTACTGGAATTGACTTGGAGGGTGAAACTGCGCCTGCTATAAAACCCAAAAATGGATGGTATGAGGTGGATTTGGCTACTACTGGATTTGGTCAGGGTATATCAATTACTCCGATAGAATTACTTACAGCTTTTTCATCAATTGCAAATAAAGGAGTTATGATGCAGCCTCAAATAGTTTCAAGAGTAATTGACTCAAACGGAAATGAAGTAGACATTAAGCCTAAAAAGTTGGGTTATCCAATAGATTCTAAGACTGCGAAAACTATGACAGATGTTTTGGTAAATGCTGTGGAAAAAGGTGAGGCCAAATGGGTTAAGATAGACGGTTATAAGATTGCAGGAAAAACAGGAACTGCCTCTATACCAATCGAGGGTAAATATGACCCAAATAAGACAATAGCCTCTTTCATAGGGTTTGGTCCTGCGGAAAATCCCAAATTTGTTATGTTAGTGATTTTAGACCGCCCAACTGCTAGAATATATGGCGCGGAGACTGCTGCCCCAATATTTTTCTCAATTGCGCAGAAATTATTAAATTATTTTGAAATACCGCCAACTAATTAAAATGAAAAGAAAATTAAGTGACATTTTTTTAATTTACCTTCGGATTGCAGCTCGAATTCAACTAAAGAAAATTAACCCGATAATTATTGGAATCGGAGGATCAAGCGGAAAAAGCTCTGTTGCTAAGCTATCTTCTGATATTTTAAGGAAAAAATATAAAATTAAGGAAAGTAACGGAAAAAATAGTGAAACAGGAATTCCTCTTAATATTCTGGATATAAATATAAATAATTTTGATTTTTTGACCTGGTTAAAAATTGCTGTTGAGGTTTTTGTTAAATTAATAACAAATTGGGATAAATATGATATTTATGTTGCTGAAATGGGGATAGATAGTCCATATCCACCAAAGAACATGACTTATTTATTAAAATTATTAAAACCAGATATAGCTATACTAACAAATATTGCGATAGAACACTCTTACTACTTTGATCCACTGATAAAGACCTTGGATGAGTCAAAGAGAAAAGAAGAAATTCTAAAGAGTATAAGAGATCAGGAATCATTGCTTTTAACTAGCGTTCCCCCAGCCGGCAAAATAATCTTAAATTTAGACGATGAATTTATAAAAAAGACTTCTCCTGTAAAAGCTAAGATCATTTCTGTTTCAAGAAAACAAAAAGAAGCAGATTTTTATATAAACAGCATAAATATAGACCAAAATTTATTTGAACTGAATTTTAAATTTTTAGATGAAGATTATAAATTTAAGTTAGATTATCCTCTTCCTGAGTATTTCGCTTTGACTATAATTTTTGCGATTGCTCTGTCTTTTTCTGCAGGTGTTGGTGTGCGAGAGTCTATTGAAATTCTTGAGAAAGATTTCAAGATTCCTGCCGGTAGATTCTCAATTTTTAAAGGTATAAAAGAAAGCACGATAATTGATTCAACATATAATTCATCCCTAGAGCCTGCTGTTGGAGTTTTGCAATTAGCAAATAAAATTGCAAATGGCAGAAGAAAGATCGGTATTTTAGGAGATATGCGAGAACTTGGTTCTGTCAGTAAGATTCAGCATGAGGCGCTTGGCAAGCAGATTTTAAAAAATCTTGATTTTGCTGTATTAATAGGTGAAGAAATGAAAAAGTATGTAATACCTGTTTTAGCATCACGAAGCTTTGGATATAAACATTTTGATAATTTTAAGCAGGCAAAAGAATATATTAAAGAAATGGTACGAAGAGATGATTTAATCTTAGTAAAAGCATCACAAAATTATTTATTTCTCGAGCGGGCCGTAGAAATTCTTTTAAGTGATAAGCACGATGCGCAATTTTTGGCTAGAAGAGGCACATTTTGGGATAGGCAAAGACATAAAACTCCATAAATTATATAATTAGATTTATGATTCAAGAAATAAAAAATATTTACCATCTATTAGTTGCGGTTTTTGCAAATATTATATTTTTTTTCCCGTCGAGAAAATTAATCGTAATAGGCGTAACGGGAACTGACGGAAAAACTACAACTGCAAATATTATTTCGCATATCTTAAATTCATCCGGTAAAAAGACTGCTGTAGTTTCAAGCTTGGGGTTCTCGATTGATGGTAAAAAAGAAGATATTGGCTTTCATGTAACCACACCTTCCCCTGTAAAGCTACAGCATTTAATTTTTAAGGCTAGAAGGAATAAGGCTAAATATCTGGTATTGGAAGTTACTTCTCATGCGATTAATCAACATAGAATATTTGGCATACCATTTAAAATAGGAGTTTTAACCAATATAACCTATGAGCATCTCGACTATCATAAAACATTTGATAATTATTTTAAAACAAAAGCAAATCTTCTTGATAATTCAAAAACAGCAGTTGTAAATAGAGATGACGGAACATACACATTTATGGTGGATTACGAAAGGAAAAAAGATCCAAAGAATTGGATTACTTACGGCTTATCAGATAGTGCTGATATAAATCCAAATAACTTTCCTTTCAAAACAAAGTTGATAGGTGATTTTAATAAATATAATTGCCTAAGTGCAATTACTGTTTGTAAAGTTTTAGGTGTAGGAAGTGAAGAAATAAGAAAAGCCATTGAATCTTATGATAATCCGGTAGGAAGAGCCGATATTTATTATGATAGGGAGTTTAAAATAATTGTAGATTTTGCTCATACACCAAATGCATTTGAGCAAATTCTAAAAGGAGTTAAGCCAATTTCCAAAGGAAAACTAATTCATGTTTTTGGAAGTGCAGGAAAGCGGGACGAATCGAAAAGACCCATGATGGGTGAAATATCCTCACAGTTTTCAGACATTATAATCTTAACAGCAGAGGATCCCAGGAGTGAAAGCGTTTCCAAAATAAGCAGTGAAATTGAGAGTGGTATTAAAAATAAGAAATCACAGATCATTAAAAATCCAAATAGACGCGAAGCTATACAGACTGCAATCAATATGGCAAAGAAAGATGATTTGATTCTTCTTACTGGAAAAGCCCATGAAAAATCTATAAATATTAACGGAAAAGAACTGCCGTGGAATGAATATGAGGAAATAGATTTGGCACTGAAGAGCAGATTTAATGGGAAAAATAAATAAAATTCATTTTACGGGAATTAAAGGTGTGGGCATGACTCCTCTTGCAATAATTGCAAAGGAAGCCGGAATGCTAGTTACCGGTTCAGATGTTTCAGAAAAATTTATTACAGATATTGAGCTGGAAGAATCAGGAATAAAAGTATTTGATGGATTTGATAAAACCCATATCTTAAACCAGGATCTGGTAATTGCTACAGGAGCACATGGGGGAAGTGAGAATGAAGAAGTAATTGCCGCTAAAAATAAAAAAATTAATGTTCTAAATCAGGGTAGAGCATTAGCTGAATTCCAAAAAGGAGATATATTGGGTAAAAATAATTTTGGAATATCAGTTGCCGGATCTCATGGCAAGACTACAACTACTGCAATTCTGGCGACAATTCTAAAAGTTAATAATCTAGATCCTTCATATGTAATAGGTACCGGAAAAATTCCTTCTCTAGGCTCTTCTGGTCACTTGGGCAAGGGAGAATATTTTGTCACAGAAGCAGATGAATATTTTGCAGATGTCGTGTCAGATAGGTATCCGAAGTTTATGTTTCAGGAGCCAAAAATTATAATTATTACCAACATAGACTATGATCATCCTGACGTTTTTTCTACCTTTACAGATTTAAAAAAGTCATACATGGATTTTATTGAAAAGCTTCCTCTTAATGGTAAATTAATAATTTGTGGTGATGGAGCTAAGAATAGGGAGTTTATAAATAATATTAAAATTCCAAGATTAACTTATGGTTTTTCTCCTGAAAACAATTTTATTATAGAGAAAATTAGCTTTAATTCAGAAAAAATGTTTTTTTGGGTAAAATCAAATGACACAATCTTAGGACAATTTTCCGTTCAAGTTTTTGGAGAGCATAATGCCAAAAATTGTCTGGCAGCGATAGTAGCATCTCTTGAAATAGGTTTATCTGTAGAACAGATCAAAAGGGGTTTAAGCGGATTTAAAGGAACCAAAAGAAGAGCAGAGTATAAAGGGAAAACATCCGAGGGAATTATTTTATATGACGATTATGCGCATCATCCGGAAGAAATAAAAGAGACTTTGTCGGCTTTTAGAAAAGCTTATGAAAAACATAACATTATAGTTATATTCCAGCCACATATGTATTCGAGAACTAAAGAGTTTTTTAATGATTTCGTAGAATCATTTGATAAATGTGATGAAGTTTTAATTACTGAAATTTTTCCTTCATTTAGGGAGCCGATTGATAAAAATTTTTCATCAGCTTTAATAGTTAATGAATTAAAAAAGAGAGGCAAAAAAGCTTTGTATTTCGAAGATATGAAAGATGTGATAAAATACCTTTCTTCTCAAAATTATTCCGAAAAAACTATAATTATAACCATGGGAGCTGGTAATATTTATAAGATAGGAGAGAAGATTTTGAATGGGTACCATTAGAAGTCGTGATCTCGAGTGAAACGAAGATAAGGTCTTTAGTGGGAGAATAAAACTTATGAAAACTAATTATAGTTATA
>Ga0066639_10000770_pt1 | contig 28452 bp, 25 predicted proteins | sample CryGeyCG2114_010_2_FD_59504 | JGI IMG/M metagenome (GOLD analysis project Ga0066639, IMG submission 59504) | Groundwater microbial communities from aquifer - Crystal Geyser CG10_big_fil_rev_8/21/14_0.10 | ecosystem: Environmental > Aquatic > Deep subsurface > Groundwater | place: USA: Utah...
GGACGCGCTTCGCGCGTCCCGCATTTTGGCTTCCAAAAAACCGTTCAGTTCGTTGATGGTACCCCCACAAGGAATCGAACCTTGGTCAATTGCTTAAAAGGCAACTGCTTTACCATTAAGCTATGGGGGCTGAGTAAAAATTTTAGCACATCCGATTTTATAAAACAATGTTTATTTCCGCTCTCCAAAAATATAAACTCGTTTTACTCTCAAGGAAATTGGAATATAAAAAGAGAAATAGGGAAAAAATAAAAAAAACTGAAGGAAAATTATTTTATTGAGTAAAATTACGACAGTTCCTTTTTTAAATCTTCAAGCAACGCTTTAGCTTGGGCGCTAACTTTTTTAGGAATTTCAACCTCCATAATAATAATTAAGTTTCCTTTTCCATACCCCCCAAGTCGCGGCATCCCAAACCCGGGCATAATAATCATCTCGCCAAATCTATATCCGGCAGGAATCTCCACTTTTGTTTTTTCCCCTGAAATTGTCTCAACCATTATTGATTTATCAATAAGTAAATCAAATAAATTGGCTTTTTTCTGGATTAATAAATCGTCGCCTTCCCTTCTGAATAAAGGATGCGGCTTTATTCTAATTTTTACATAAAGATCTCCTGCTTCTGCGCCGCGTTCTCCTACTTCGCCCGCTCCTGCAATTTTTATAATCTGACCATCCTGAACACCGGATGCAATATTAAGTTCAATCGTTTTATTTGTTTTAATTCGTCCTGCGCCTGAACAATTCTTGCACGGCTTCTTTGGAATTTTCCCTGTTGCAAAACACTTTTTACATTGCTTAACTTGCGCAAAATTTCCAAAAAAAGTTTGCCGCGATTCTTGAATTTCTCCCCTTCCATCGCACGCTTCGCAAGTCAAAACGCCTTCCTTTTCAAAGTAGCCCAATCCGGAACATTCTTTGCAAGCCGCGAAACTTTTATAATTAATCGGACGAGTTGAACCTCTATACGCTTCTTCAAGCGTAATCTCTTGAGTAATTTCTAAATCAGCGCCATAGTGATATGCCTTGCGCTTTTTTTTAACCCCCAAACCTTCAAAAAACGCATCAAAAACATCACCAATGTTTCCCATATCCTGAAAATTGCTTCCGTCAAACCCAAATTCAAATCCATCGGAAAAATTGCGAAAATCCCAACCGGAAGAAGATCCGTCTTTACCGGAAAAACCACCTTCAAAGACTTTACCAAATTTATCATACTGCGCCTTTCTATCTTTATTAGACAAAATCTGATAAGCTTCGTTTATTTTTTTAAACTTTACCTCATCGCCTTCTGATTTATCCGGATGATATTTATGAGCCAACTTCCTATAAGCTTTTTTAATATCTTCGTCAGACGCATTCCTATGAATTCCCAATATTTTATAATAATCTTCCATATTTTTTAATTCACTATTATAACTTCTTTATTAATGTTTTCATAACTTAATTTGAAAAAATTAAATGCATGAAGCAAATGATAAAATAAAAATGCCAACGCAGTAACGAATAAATTCAAGAAAAACGCTATACCCTCTAAAATAGAGAAAGATAAAATCGCCATAACAATCAATGCTAAAGTTTTCATAGGCAAAGAAAGTTCAGATAATTGACCAATGGCAAATTGATAAACCGCTTCAACAGCCGGCATCTCCAACTCTATAATTATACCGGATAAACGCGACAATTCATTTCTTAATTCTTCAACAGCTATTATAATAGCTGCATCACTCATACTATCAGGAAAATTTCTCTTTACAAACTCCTCCAAAGTTTCCTGAACGCTAGAATCACTGGTGAATCCAGGAAGAAAAGTGCGAATCACAGGCCCCGAGCCTTCAAAAAAGAAATTAAAAGAAGTCCTTGAAATATCAAATGCGGGGAAATTAAGCGTTCCAATAAATAATACAACAATGAATAAAACTATTCCCGTTAAGGACAACCTACTTGCTCTTCTTGAAATCCTGAAAAATCTAATACGGGAATAATCATTTAATTCCTGCCGCCCTTTTAAATACGCAAACAGTAAAAATACAAAAAGCGCGGTTCCGGCTCCAAGAGAAAATATGGAAAACTTATCAGGCGCAAAAAACCAAACAGCTGCCGTTTGAAAAAGATAAACCAAGAAAGCAAATTTTTTATTTCTCACAAAGAAAGGGACGAGTGAAGCAAGGCTAAGCCATAACAGGAGTAACGCAACCGCAAGTCCGAATTTTTTATAATCCAAACTAAACCCCACAGAGATTAATTCATAACTAAACCAGCCTGCAAAAATAACGGTCAAAGCGCAAAATGCCAACAATTTGATATTTTTATAATTATAAGGTTGCTTACTCGTTGGTTTTTCCATCATCGCTTTCGGAAGACTTTGGCTGACTGCCGTCTTCGTTTTTATTTTCCGGATTTTGACCTGCCGTTTTATTCTGCTCATACATCGCGCTGCCAATCTTTTGGATTTCTTGCGAAAGCTCGTTCACCGCAGTTGTGATTTTACCGATATCATCACCGTCTTTCACTTGCTTCAAGTTATTAATTTTTTCATTAACGGCATCTTTAATTTCATTGCTGATTTTATCTCCGGCTTCCTTTAAAGATTTTTCCGCCATATAAACAAGCTGTTCAGCGTTATTTCGCGCCTCAATCAATTCTTTTCTTTTTTTATCTTCTTCGGCATGTTCGGCCGCCTCTTTTTTAAGTTTCTCAATTTCTTCTTTTGAAAGACTTGTAGATGCTTCTATCCTGACCGATTGCGATTTTCCTGAAGCCTTATCATTTGCTGAGACGTCTAAAATTCCATTAGCATCAATATCAAATTTAACTTCAATCTGCGGAACCCCTCTTGACGCAGGCGGAATCCCGTCTAAATGGAAACGGGCTAGAGTTTTATTGCCTGACGCCATTTCGCGTTCGCCTTGCAAAACATGAATTTCAACAGACGGTTGATTGTCAGCTGCCGTTGAAAAAATCTGCGTTTTGCCGGTAGGAATGGTTGTATTTTTTTCAATCAGTTTTGTAAATACGCCGCCTAGAGTTTCAATTCCCAAAGAAAGAGGCGTAACATCTAGAAGGAGAACATCTTTCACATCTCCCTCAGTTTTCCTGCCTTCTTTTTTAGCCGCTATTATCTCGCCCTGGATCGCGGCGCCGGTTGCGACAACTTCGTCAGGATTCACTCCTTTATGAGGTTCTTTGCCGAAAAAGTTTTTAACTGCCTCTGAAATCGCAGGCATTCGCGTCTGTCCGCCGACCAAAACCACTTCATCAATTTGGGCTTTAGAAAATCCCGCGTCTTTAATTACCGATTCCGTAAGTTTAATTGACCTATCAATCTCATCTTTAACTAAAGCTTCAAGCTTCGCGCGAGTCAACTTCATCAGAAAATGCCTTGGTCCCGATTGGTCGCCACTGATATAAGGAATATTTATTTCTGTTTCTAAAGAATTTGAAAGCTCGTGCTTTGCTTTTTCAATGCCTTCTTTTAACCTCTGAAGAGCCAAAGGATCTTTTGAAATATCAATTCCTTCTTGCTTTTTATATTCCGTCACTAGATATTCATTAATCTTTTGGTCCAAATTATCGCCTCCAAGATGAGTGTCGCCTCCTGTCGCTTTTACATCAATCTGCATACCCTCGCCTTCAACTTCTTCAACCTCTAAAACAGAAACGTCAAAAGTTCCGCCGCCAAAATCATACACAACGATTTTTTCGTTTTTACTTTTATCCAATCCGTAAGCCAAAGCCGCGGCAGTAGGCTCATTTATAATTCTCGCAACTTTAAGCCCCGCAATTTCTCCCGCGTTTTTTGTAGCCTGCCTTTGACTGTCATCAAAATATGCAGGGACCGTGATTACAGCCTCATCAATTTTTTCTCCAAGCAAAGCTTCAACGTCTGTTTTTAATTTTGATAAAACCATCGCGGAAATAGCTTCGGGAGCATACCATTTCTCACCCATCTTGATTTCAACTCCGCCGTTTGAAGATTCCCGAATATCAAAAGGAAGCCACTTAATGTCATTTTGCACTTCTTTGTCGGAAAATTTTCTTCCGATAAGCCTTTTAACTGAAAATATCGTATTTTTCGGATTAACTGCCGCTTGTCGTTTCGCTTGCAATCCCGCAATACGTTCATTTTGTTTTGAGAACGCAACAATAGAAGGAGTTGTCCTGTTACCTTCTGCGTTTTCAAGAACGATAGCCGTTCCGTTTTTAACAACTGCTACCGCTGAATTTGTTGTTCCTAAATCTATTCCTATAATTTTTCCCATAATGTTTTTTTTATTTTTTTACGACCTTATTTTTCGCCTTTTGATAATTTAACTTTTGTCGGCCTTACGACTTGTCCGTCTAACAGATATCCTTTCTCCAACTCCTCCACAATTCTTCCGGGCGCAATCTTTGAATCAACTTCTTCAACCCCTTCATGAAAATTCGGGTCAAATTCATAGCCGGCTTCAACTTCAATTTCTTCCAGTCCGTGTTTTTTAAAAACTGTCATCAACTGCGATCTTATCATATCAATTCCTTTTTCTGTTTTGCCTTCGCTTTTAAAAGAATCAATCGCTTTATCAAGATTATCCAAAATCGGAATAAAATCTTTTAGCGACAACAGTTTTGTAATACCTAGCAACTCTTCCATTCTTTTTGCTTCATCTTTTTTATAATTGATAAAATCCGCTTTTGCTCGCTTCCAGCCGTTTAAATATTCCTGCGATTCTTTTTTACATTTCTGCAAATCGTCCGCTAATTCCTTTTCATCTTTTTTATTCTGTGCTTCTTCCATATTTTTTTATTTTTTATACTCTTCTCTTAAAGCTTTTAATAATTTTATATTTTTAAAATAATCCATTTGCTTAGGCCCGATCACAGCCAAAACAAATCTATCGCCATCCAAATCATAAACATCAGCAACAACTGAAAGCCGTCTGCTTTTCGTGATAGGACTCTTGCCGATAAAAACTTTTGGCTCGTCATTTTTTTCAAAAAAATTTAGGAGGCTGTTGATTTTTTCGTTCAATGCTTCAAAATCTCTCACAATCTGTTTTATCTCTTGAGGGTCGTTAAAATCATAAGTTGATAAAAGATTGTCAAACAATCCGCCCAAACCGCTTTTATAAATATTATCTTCCAGCGCGGAATAGCCAACGCCTAAATTTCCGAGTTCGTCCGCGATATCTTCAATAAAATTTTTAAACCGTCTTTTTGAAAGTTCTTTTTTAAAATCTGAAACTTCCTCCTTAAAAGACAGTTTCTCTTCTACCAAGTTAACTAAAACTCTCTCAACAAAAAATAGATACCCTTTATCGGTCGGAACCCTTCCGCTTGAAATATGAGGCTGCGCCAAATAACCCTCATTAACCAAATGATTTAACTCGTTGCGAACGGTTGCTTCTTTTACGCCAAAATCATGGAGTTTGCATAAATATCTGGAACTAACCGGCTCGCCGAAATTTATAAAATCGCCAACTAACGATTCTAAAATCTGAATACTTCTTTCATCCATTGAAGATAATTATACTCGCTGGCACTCTAATGTCAAGAGTGCTAAAAGTAAATACGAAACGCCTAAAAAAACAATTATTCCGCATTTAAAATTAACTAATCGTAAAAGTCTATAAAATTAAGCAAAAAAGCCTTTTGCGACGCGGTGTGGATAACTTAATTTTGCAAAATTGAAAATAAATTCTATACTGAAATCAGCAAATTGAAAAAAGCATATACGAAAACCGCAAGCAAAGTGCGGATAAAGCGAAGCGAAGCTTCGCGTGAAAGGCCAAAAGGCCACCAAGGGAACTTACGTTCCTCGCGAAAAAAGGGGTGAGTAAAACAAACAACTTACCCCTCTTTTTATTTTGATAATATTAAAATATCTGATAAGTTTATTACTAGCTCACAACAACCCGAATCGGAGGCGAAAATGAACGAAACGCCTGAACAGCTTCTCAGACTATTTCTTAAGAAAGCTGAAGAAAAACCTGACTTTGAAGAACTTATGCGGACAGCCGATTCTGCCGCGATGGATTATATAAATATATTGGAGAAATTTAGCGGTTCGTTATCTGAAAAAGATTTGAAGAGTATAATTAACAATATCGCTCGTGATATTGAAAAACAATTTTTCAAGCGAGACCAAAAGCACTTGGTTGCGGATGTATTGCGCATTGAAAAACGCCGCGCAGAATTAACCGGTAGTGAAATAAATCTTTTGAATGTCAATTCTAAATTAACCAAAGTTATTGACAGAAAAAAAGATTATGAAGAAGCTAGGGAAGATATGAGGCTTCAAAGATGCGCAGTATGCGGAACTGAAATAATCCATAAGCGCAGATGGCTGCTGGGAATTATTCCTATCTCGCCTAAATATTTTGCGCGTTGCCCAAACTGTAATTGCGGCTGCTTGATTTGAAAGACTAATTACAAAAACTAGTTTCAAAAATGAAACTAGTTTTTAAATCTCTCCACCCGCACGCCTAAAAGCCTTATTAATTTTTTCTTCGGATTTTCCCGTTTGTCTAAAAAGGGCAAAAATAATTTTAAGCTTTCTGTTTCTAAAATTTTTACATCTTGCGTATATTGCGCTAAAGTGCGCGAGCGCGTATAAGTTTTAAAATCAAAAAATCTAACCGTTATTGCAACCGTTTTAAAATTAATCTTTTTCTTTTTTAAGTTTTCATAAATACTCGCGCACATTTTTTTAATCTCGCCTAATAAGACATTGCCATCCAGAGTGTCGTTTATAAAAGTATGCTGTTCGCCGATTGATTTTCTCTCATAACTTTCTAAAACTTCTCTATTGTCAATTCCGCGCGCGCACGCCCACATCCATTCTCCCCGCTTTCCAAAATTCTTTTTTAAAATTTCTTCAGAAAGATTTCTCAAATCTTTAATTCTGCTTACGCCAAGCCTAAATAAAATCGTCTGCGCCTTAGGTCCGATGCCCGGGACAACTTTAACCGGCAAAGGGTCTAAAAACTTTTGCGCATCTTCCGGCAAAACAACGGTAAGTCCGGCAGGTTTTCTAAAATCAGATGCAATCTTGGCGATTAATTTATTTGGACCGATTCCAACAGAACAGGTTAATATCTGATTTTCTAGAATGTCTTTTTTAATTTTCTTTGCCAATCGCTCAGCATAAGCATAGGCGGTTTTTTCATCTCTAATCTGCAGTTCTGATTTTTGGTTTTCGACTTTTGATATTTCAATATATGCTTCGTCAATGCTCGCTACTTCCAACTTTTCCGACTTCGTTTCCAAATAATTCATTATCGCACGCGACACTTCCGAATAAATACTTTTATGCCCGCCAATAAAAACCGCTCTTGGTTTGCCTTTATTAAAAGCTTGTTCAGAAAGCCTCCAAGCAGTTGAAATCGGCTGCGCCGAATGGATGCCGTATTCGCGCGCTTTATAATTCGCGGTCGCGACGACTCCCCGGCCTTTGCCGTCAACAGGATCCGCGCCAACTACAATCGGCTCACCGCGAAGGCGGGGCCTTTCCCGTTCTTCAATAGCGGCGAAGAAAGCATCCATATCTATATGAAGAATAATTTTCGTCACAAATCAATATTACGTCATAAAAAAACCAAAGAAAAGCCGCTCTTGCGCAAGATCGGCTTTTTTAATTTAAATTATGATATATTTTGAAAAAATAGAACGAAGAAACCAGAGGCAATTTCTAAATTCGGTTTTTAAAAAGATTAATTTATTTCAAATTCTCCGCTAAACGCCTTAAACTCACCCTTGTCAACTTCAACCCGTTTTATCTCATAATCTCCTTTGCCGGCGCCGGACTTCAACCAAAGCACAAATTGTTCCAGAATCGCTTCACTGCCTTCAATTTCTATATAAACTGACCCGTCCTTTTTATTTTCCACAAACCCGGGAATACCAAGACGTTTTGCTTCTTTTCGAATAGTCCTCCTTAAAAACACACCCTGAACCTTTCCAAAAAGAAAAATATTTAGATGCTGTAACATAAAGTCTTATCTTATCACAAATCAATTAAATCTTCTACAGTTATTTTTTCCGGCGGCATTGCGTCCGTTAGTTTGAATTTTCCGATTGCGATTCTTCTCAAGCCGAAAAGATATCCGTAATATCCCAAACTCTTTCCGATATCTCGCGCAAGAGAACGTATATAAGTGCCGGACGACACTTTGAAAAAAATTTTTGCTTTTTTGCTGGAAATAGCAAGAATCTTCGCTCGGTAAATTTTAACTCTTCGCTGTTTGATTTTTGGCGCGCCTCCGCCTCGCGCAATCCTATAAGCAGGCTTTCCTTTTATCTTAAGCGCGCTGAAAATCGGAGGCATTTGCGAAATTTCTCCTTTAATTTTTTTTAACTCCTTTTCTAAATCAGATTTTTTCAATTTAAAATCTTTTTTATATTCAAAAATTATTTTGCCTTCTCTATCCAATGTATCAGTCTCCTTGCCAAATTCAATTCTGGCTTCATATTCTTTTGGCATCTCTTGAAACTCGTTAAATTTTTTGGTTGCTTTGCCGACCAGAACAACTAAAAGTCCTTTAGCCAAAGGGTCAAGCGTGCCGGCATGGCCGATTTTTCTAATTTTTAGCTTTTTCTTTAGATAATCAACAACCCCGTATGAACTCCAGCCGATTGGTTTATTTACCAAAAAAACTCCGCCTTGTTCAAACATATTTTAAGTATTCATAAATTAATTATAAAAGTTCCACTATTTTATTTCGCGACGTAAAACCGGAAATAATTTTCAATTTATCAGAAGACACGTTGAAATAACTAGCTAAAGCTTTGAGCACGGCTTTATTGGCAAATCCTTTTATTGGAGGCTCTTTTACTGAAACTATAAATTTGTTATCGCCAAATTTCTCAATCCCGCATTCGCGGGAACCGGGCTTTACTTTTATGAAAAATTTCATTAACTGTTTTACTATAAATCACGAAATTCCTTTACTCTTTAGGATAACATTATTTTACTACAATATGATGCGATCGCATCATATTGTAGTAAAATGTTGGAGTAGGAACTTGTTGGGGTGAAATTTTCTTCTCGGAGTTTTTTCATAATGGAAATTAGAATTTTTAGTTTATATCGGGAAGAAGTCCGGCTACAATTTTTTACTAACCGTAATGCAGAGCAGAAGAGGCTGAAACCGGAGTTTTGTAATTCACGGTTTTTAAACTCGCTTCGGCACAACAAAAACAGCAATTAAATAGAAAATTACTCCGGGGATGACTGCCGTAAAAATTAAAATGAAAACCCAAACTAACCTTAAAATCGCAGGGTCAACGTTAAAATATTCTCCAATCCCACCAATAACTCCTGCAAAAATTTTATTTTTATCGCTTCTATATAAACGATTCATCTTTAAAACTATACTAAATCTTCCCTTTTAAATACAGGAGCCGTTTATTTTCATTAAATTTCTCAATCGCATATCTCAGCATTGTCCTCGGCATTTTTTTATAATGTTTTTTCAAAAATTCTTCTTCTGATTCAAGCGAGCGATTACCGACTTCCCTTAACATCCATCCAACCGCTTTATGAATCAAATCATGTTCGTCACGCAAAAGGATTTTCGAAATTTTAAAAGTATCAAAAAACTTATTATTTTTTATAAACCTGAAAGTCGCGACAATTGCTATTCTCCTTTCCCATAGATTTTTAGATTTTGCCAACCTTGCAAGGATATTTTTATTTCTTTTGAGAAGGTAATCGCCTATCACCTGTTCAGCCGAAGAATCAACCAAATCCCAATTGTTCACAAATTCCAAATTCTTTAAATAAAACTCATAAATTTTCTTCCGCGCATTCTCATCGCCTTTTTTAAATTTGACTACTAAAATTAAAAGAGACACTAATCTCTCCTCGTGAAATTTTGATTTCAATAATTCTTCAATATCTTGAAGTTTCAGCCTGAAAAATTTATTCGCGATTTTTCTAATCTCTGGAACCGTGATGCCTAAGAAGACATCTCCTTCTCCATACTCTCCCGGTCCGGTTTTAAAAAATCGCTGCGAGTTTTTAGCGCGCTTTGCGCTGCTTTTATTCTTTAATTCTTTTTTTAAATTCTCTAAATCCACAATATTATTATTTAATAAATTGTTAAAATATGAAAGCCATTAAGAAGTAAATCTAGATTCCAGAGTTTGGCAGCTAGGAGAGTTATAAACACGCCTTGACAGCAAATCTGTAAAGTGTATACTATTATATAGTAGAGATAGGCCGGAATAGCTTATAGAATTTTTCTGAATGCCATTTTGACCTAAATCGAATGCTTTGCTATAATCTGGATAATCCTGATTTATGCAAGGGAATAAAGGTCATAAGTAAAAAATAAAAATTAAGAATGGCATTTGATCAATCTGGTGGTGACAGACCCGAAAGTAAAAAGTTTCAAGGAAATTGGAAATGCGCAAAATGCGATAAGGAAATAACGGAACTTCCGTTTGACCCTGACCCAAATCGCCTTAGTGAATTGCAATGTCGCGATTGCCACCGTCAAAGGAAATCTTTTAACCGAGACAGGTTTTAAAGAAATTCAAAGACCCCGCGCAACTGCGGGGTTTTTGGTTACAAAAAAAATTGCACTTTTAATATAAATTTTTTATGACGCGCGTAAAAAAAGGATGGATATAAAATATAAAACTAAATATCAACTCCCAGTAAAGATTTAACTAAAAATCCAACCAAATAAGCGACAAGGGCGGCAATACTTCCGACGCCTAACATTTTTATTCCTGAAATAAACCAATTAACCCCGGTTAATAAAGTTCTAAGTGAGCCGACTGTAAAGAGCGCGGCCGCGGTTGAGATTATGGAAACTAAAAATATTGACTCGTTTTCAATTCCAAATAAATACGGGACAAGAGGCATTGCTCCGGCAATTAGAAATGCAATAAATGTCACAACTCCGTGCGTAAACGGAGAATCTTCCGGGTCTTCTAAAATATTCAGCTCTTCACGCATCATAAAATCCACCCATAATTTTTTATCGCTCGTTATTGCCTCTAAAACCCGCGGCATTACATCTTCAGAAATTTTCCAAGTCTCCAAAATCTCCCGAATTTCCTGCCTCTCAATATCGGGAAATTTTTCAATCTCTTCTTCCTCAATCTTTCTCTGTTTAGCCTGATATTGCTTCTCTGATTTTAAAGCCAGATAATTTGACAGACCCATTGAAATCCCGTCTGCCAACAAACTCGCTAATCCTAAAATAATAACTACAACTGAAGAAAAAGCGGCGCCGGTCGCGCCTGCAATAACCGCGAATGTTGTAATTATTCCATCATTTGCCCCATAAACCGCGTCAGACAAATATTTTGCCTTTGAACTGCCATGAACCTTCTCACTGTGTATAAATTTTCTCAACATTACGATATTAAACCTTAATTCAACGTTAAAAAAATAAGGTTACTCCATTATTAAACAAATATCTTTAAAATAATATAAAATCGCCACTCTAAAAACTCAGAAAAATATGAAATTAGAATATTTAAACATTATACAACATAAGTAAAAACTTAACTAATAAGATCAATCTCATCGCGCGTCTAAAAGGGCGAAATTTGCTCAATTAAACTAATAATTTAATTCGTGAAACACTTCCAATGAAACGAAAAAAATCCGTAGGATATGCTCCTGACGGATGATTTTAAACCTCTTGATTTCACGAATTATGCTCATTTAGTTCCTTCAGAGAAAAAAAGCCATTAGCAAAAAGACATCCTTGAATAAATCTCATATAACCGAAAACACTTTCTCTATTACCTTCCTCTAAAACTTTTTCTAATCCATCCAAAATAGAATTGCAATGAGCTAAAACTTTGTCGTCCATAAATCCTTTCATATCGTCTGATAATTCAACTTTCTCAACTCCTATAGATTTAAAATATTCGCGATATCTATTGATGAGCTCACAGAGTTTTTCTACGCTCATATCCACAGTTCACGCGTGCAAGAGACAGTCACGAAACTTTTCAAACCATTCCCTATTCAAAATATCCATAACGCGCCCCTTAACAGCGCTACATTTATCAGTGAGCATTATAGACTCCTTTAAAGAACTAAACTAAAACTATCAAAATATCAAAAGTAAAACAACCTCGTCTCCGGAAAATCTATAAATTGCAAAGCTTCTTTATTCTTTAGGTTAACCTTATTTTACTATACAACGATGCGATCGCATCACGTTGTAGTAAAATGTTGAAGTAGAGAATTACTGGGATGAAATTCTTTTCTCGGAGTTTTCCCGTAATGCGAAATTAAAAAATGTTTAGTTTATACCGGGCAGGAATCTGGTTAAAATTTTTCGCTAACCGTAATTCAAAGCGAAAGAAGCTGAAACCGGAGTTTTGTAATTCGCAATAAATACAATAAATTTTTTAATAATTAAAATCTGTTATACTAAAATAATGAATGAAAAACTCAATAACAACAACGAATACCATAATAACGAACAGGGCAAAAACACCGAATTTCAAGAAAGCAGATTAACTACGATTCTAAAAATAATTTCAGCTTTAATCGCAATATCCGGAATGATATTTTTATCCGGAATTTATCAGGCTTCGGTATATTCAAAAACTTCTGAGAAAATAAAACAAAATTTAATTCCAAACGCAAGTCAAACGGCGCAAATAAAAATCCCGCTCACAATTTTTGTTATGCGCGGAAGCGATTTGCTGACATCAAAACGAGACGAAAAAAATATATTCAATCTTGTAGAAAACGCTAATAACATTTGGAATCAGGCAAATATATATCTTTGGGTTAAAAAAATAGTAAGCCTGAGGTTAAGTAAAGATGAAGTTTCTTTATTTTTAAATTCTCCCCGCGAATTCATAACAGCTCTTGAAGATTACAATCCGGATTCAATAAATATGTTTCTAACAAGAACATTAAACGGAATAAATGGAATAGCGTTTATTGGAATAAAAAGCGCTGCCGTAGCTGATAAAACAACAGTCTATGACTTTCGCGCGTTTGCCCATGAAATCGGCCATCTTTTAGGATTAAGGCACACCCAAGATAAAAATCTCCTAATGTATAAAGGCGCAAACAGCGCTCAATTAAACGCGCGGGAAATCTCAATCGCGCGCGAATTCGCAGAAGATTTTAGTATTCGCAAGATTATAGACGAAAATGAGATAGATTGAATATCTGCCTTTATGCGAATTAATTCCGCGTCAACTTATCAATAGTCCTGATTTGGATAAAATAAATCCGTTGCAAATCAAAAAAAATTTTCACTAATATCTTATCCGGATTAAAAATTTTTGGGATGAATGACTAAATTTTTTAATTCTTTGCTTAAATTTCTTTTCAAATATTAAATAGCTATAGCCTCGCAAGACAAATTTGTCTTGCGAGGCTATATTCTATAATCTAAAGCGATCTAGCAATCCTCTGTAATCTTTTCAATTGCGAAGTCCACTGTTTTATCTATTTTTTCCAATTTTATTATATGAAATGGCTGAGTAAAAGCTTGGGATACAAAACAATTCTCGCTCGGTGAAATTTCCTGAATTCTAACCTTCACCATTCTTGCCGAATCTTTAATCTCTTGTATTTCAATATTATATCCGCCGGTTGGAAACTCTCCCGCAAAAACCGCAATCACCATTTCCTTGTCAAAATCAATAACAGGAACATCAGGCTTAGGACCAGTATTTAGAGTATGCTGATTCCAAATTAACTCCCAATCATTTTGATTTCGCAAGACATAATTCTTGCGCTCAGTATGTCCGCTGTTGAATCCTTTGCCGACCGAACCGGAACTTTCCACAGTTTTAAAAACCAGATTGCTATCGGCTAATTTAGAAGGTTGATAAAATATTAACAACCCTAAGATAATCACTCCTGCCAAGATAATTAATATATTAGAAACTTTAGGCATAAATCAATATATTTACAGTTCAACTAAAAATGTTTTGGCTGACTTTCGACTTTTATTTTAAATATAAATATTTACATCGAGTAACAAGATAGATTAAGAAATATCATCGCGCTCTAAACGTAAAAACATAATCTATTTTAACAAATTAACAATCAATCCCCCTATCTCGTTAAAGAAAGACTTCATCATTGCGAAAAAGTCGGCTCTCTCGCTTAACGGCTGAATCGCTCTTGCGTATTGAAGTTTCAAAATACAATGATACCCGTTCCAAGAGTGATTCACAGGACAAGTATGAGGGTCTGAAAGATAACTGCTCTGGCTATGAGCTTTATCATCGCAATGATCCCCATGTAAATCATTATACCATATACAGAGTTCATTATTAATAGTCGTAGTTTTACAAGTTGCCTCATCAGCAATACTATAACAAGAATTATTGTTATAGTTATTAGAATAACAAGCATTATTACTCCAAGCGCAACCGTTTACAGCTAAGCAGGCGTCCTGATTAGTATAATTCCCGCAACCCGAATAATTATTAGACGGACAGGTAATCTGATTCTGACCACTTGAATCATAACAAGTGCCGCTATAATTTTCAGCATCATTCATACAATAACCTCCGCTTTCTGAATGATAGTGATATTCGGATGGGCAATTACTATTATTATTATTATTTGCGCTGGATACGCATGAATTGCTTGTATCGTTCCAAGTGCATCCTGCAGCAGAACAGGAAGCTTGATTTCCATTTTCAGAACAAGGCCCCGAGGAATAACAAATGTTACTAGACCAATAGCAGTCTGAACTACTGCAAGTTGAATAATCAGTTTTTTTATAGCACTCTTTGCTATTACTCCCGCAATCGCTAGGACAAGAAGCATAAGTTTCATTTGCGTCACAAACATTATTGCTGTTACAGTTACCGCCGCTCCAATAAAAACAATACTGATTAACACCATCCCAACTGCAATTAGAAATGTCTTCACAAGACGACTTATCAGTCGCGTTACAACCGGAATTGTTATTGGAAGATTGATTGCAAGTATTGTTATACCAAGCGCAACCTTTTGAATAACAGGCTGATTCACTATAGATTGAGGAACAAGACTGACTATTGCTAACGCACATTCCGGATTCGCTGCAAGTAAAACCCGAACTGCATCCGGTAACAGAACTATTAGGGTCGCATTCGTCGCAACCGCCATATATAGAATCGTATGATCTATAGAAACCTGATGCAGTCCTTTGCGAAAGCAAAGCCCTGCAACACGTGTCTGTTTTGCAATTATTGCTTGACGACGGCGGTGGCGGCGGTGGCGGCGGCGGCCCGGAAGGCGGCGGAGGAGGAGGCGGAGGAGGCGGAGGATTAGCGGGGTCAGTAAAACTATAATAACAATAGTCTTCATCGTGCCAATAACAATTATTCACGGCAGTGCAATTATTCTTGTCAGAATAATTAGTGCAGTTATCAGGTCCTGCAATATCTTTACAAACTTTGTTTAAAGCATTCCACTTGCATTTACCGCTTGGGTTTCTTGCGCAACTTGAATCACTTAATTCTTCTTTACAAGGAGTCTGGCAATCCGAGCAATTTTCCCAATTTTCATCTCTATCGCAGAAATTATTATAATTGCATTTTAAATCGCTTGAATTAAAGCACGAGCCAGAAGAGCTATCCCAAAAACATCTCTTTTGACTATTACAAAGTCTAGTAGTTTCATATTGAGGACATGGAGCAATTGGCGAGGTATTGCAATCATCATCAGCGCCATCAACAAATTCGTCGCCATCATTATCAATCAAATCATTGCAAATTTCGTTAATGCATCCTGGAATTCTCGCGGTTCCACACCCTATTACACTGCCGCCTTCTATTGCATATTTTGTATGCTCCGTATTAAAACAAACTTTTTTATCGTCGCTATCCTTATATTCCAGATGGAAACCGTTTCCATGTTTAGAACAAAAATCACTAGTATAATCCGAGCCGCAGAATTTTTTATCATCATTCCAAGAGCACCCATTCTCGGTTTCACACGAATCCTTAGTAAACCCAAGACATTTCCCGGCATAGGGCGGTTCCGGGCATTTTATTTTTGCTTTTGCTTCTAAACTATAGCAAGCACCGCTATAATCTTCTTTATCATTCATACAATAACCTTGCTTCTCAGAATGATAATGAAATCCAAGAGGACACTGCCCGTTATTCTTACCTGTTTTACCCATACAAGACTCATTATCTGTCCAAAAACACGCAGTATCCGCATTGCAACGGGTCTTTTCCGAATAACTACAATATCCGCCCCTATCATCAGTTGGACAAAGCTCAGGTGAATAATTTTCAACTGACAGATGTTTATCTCCGCTCTTGCTTGCGCAAAAATACTGTCCTCTAAAAACTCCTCCGCAACTCTCAGTATCATAACTTGAAGGACAAAAACTTTCCCAACACGGGCAAGCGATCTTATCGCCGGTAAAAGTCTGTTTTCCGGCAGTATCCTTTGTAAGCCGACCCCCAAAAACAAAAAAAGTCTTTTCCTTACAATAATCTCCCGAAGCCCACTCGCATTTTGAATTAAAATTGCAAGAGTTAGAGTTCTGATAAATTCCGCAACTAGAAATAATCGGTAGAGAGCTTTTAGAAACTTCTTCTTCTTCTTTTTCTTTTTCTTTCTCTATGTCTATACGCGCGTCTCTACACCATTCTGACGTTTCTCTATTTGGGCCGGTTTTCTGCCAAACGCCATCATAATTGCAATTCCTAAAATCTTCGTCGTTTTCCGGCTCATAACAATAACCTTGCCCATTTTCTCTGATTTTCGCCCAAGAACATATAAGAAGCTCGTTTGCGCCGCAATTATTCTCTGTGGAATAGCGAGAACAATCAAATTTTGCTTTTGGAACGCAAGAAGGCTGACTGTCATCTGCTCCATAATTCCACCCGCAAACAGGGTTAGAATTACACGCATTCGCCGCTTGATATCCTTTGCAGCCCTTAGCAGGCAATTCACATCTTCCTTCAGAATCGCTTTCTGTAGAATCTCTTTCTGCTCCAAATAAAAATTCTCCTTTAGGGCATTTTGAAATTTCCAAAGAATACTTGCATGTATAAGATGTTCCGCACCGAGACGATGAATGCGCAACAACCGGTTGGCCTCCCTCTGATTTACATATATCAGGGTCAATATTTATAATCTGAGGACAAACAAATTCTTTAATTTTGTTGAGCTCTTCTCGCGTTTTATTATAAGCATCTCTTAATACTTGTTCGCCTCCCTCATCTTTAAAAAATTCTCTTGCTATTCTTAAACAAATTTCAGGAATATCATCTTCAGAGCTAGCTGATTTAGCGCTTGAAAAACAAAATTTTCCGCATCCTTCGCTGGTCCCGTTGCCGCAATTTTTAAAAATATCAGTTTCTTTAAAAGCTATTAATCTTTTATTAAAATTGACTTCTTCTTTTTGGCCTTCTGTTAAAGAAGTTTGAATTTCAGTATTCTGAGCAAGAGCAAGACACGCTCTTAAAAATTCAATTGAAGCAGTTTCAGGGTCTGTTTTTTTGCAAGAATCTACCGTGACTCCAGTTTCTTCTTCAGCTTTAACAATGTTATTTTTATTTTCTATATACTCATTAGTAAGCTCAAGTTCTTTAGCGATTTCTAGATTTTTAATAGATAAACCTTTGGCAAGTTCTTTCGCGGCTTCAAGCAAGCAACCAGTAGTATCGCATTTCGTAATCTTCGTTAAAATCTCATTTTTTAACGCATTAATAACCGCGTTAACTTGAATTGCTTCCTCAGGAGTATAAAGCCCATTTTTCTGTCCGATGCTTGCGCAAAGCTTAAAATTTTCCGGTAAATCGCAAAAGACTTGAGCTTCCTTAACCGTATATATATCTTTTCCCTAGGCATTTCTTAAATCAAAAAGCGCTCCTTCAATTTGAGCTTGCGTTACTCCTTCCGGCAAATTTTGATTTTGCGCAAAAGCGAAATTTGTATAAATAAAAACAGCCGAAAGAGCTGCTAATCCGGCTGTCGCAAAAATGATTTTCAAAAAAAACTGATAATAAGAATTAAAGTTATTTTTTTTCATATTAAAATTCATAAGACAAAATAAATATATATTCGCATATTCTTATATTTAGGCAGTATTTCTAAATATCCTACTTAAAGGGATTTAAAACTTCTTTCGTCTTTTGAAAAGGGTCAGTATCTATCCCTTCCAATGGATTTTTAGTGCGAAAAGGATTTGCGACTCTTGCCGCTTCTTCTACCGCAGCCTCTGTTGCCTCCTGTTGCAATTTTTGGATATCGTCTTCGGCTTCGGAATATCCTCTATTACTCCCATACCAATAACCTGCCAATGACCCAACAATTAAAACAGCGAGCGCAATCAATAAGAGTGTCGATTTAGTCATATTCTAATCCTTTTTATAAATTTGACCTTTTTAACATTATATTCCTAAATTTATACTTAGGAAACAATAATTATCCCCAACAAATGAAATGACATTGCAAAATAAAAAAGAGCCTGAAACTAGTCCAGGCTCACCCTCTATCCTTTGGAGGAAACTTATAGCGCAATCCGCAATCTCGGCAGTAATATTCTGTTTTAAACTCCATTCCAGAATCCGATTTAAATGCAATCGCGCTGCCGTTCATATCAAGAATTCTTTCAGTTTTGCATACCACACGACCATTGCAAGCGCGGCATTCCCCGACGATTTTGACTTCCGGACAAGGTTCTTTCCTTGAAATATCGTCGTTGTTATTCAATCTTTTCTGGATATGGGCTGATTCTTCCCTTGAGATTCCAGAGTCAGAATGTTTCACAAGTCCTCCTTTTTGAAGAATCAAAAAAAGTTTATCAAATTGAAAATAAAAATCAAATACCGGTTTTAGTTTTCAATCCAAAAAACCGCGCTCCGTGTTTCTTGACAAAACATTAGATACGTCCCGGCCAACGATAATAAAGCACCGGAATTAAAATCAAGGTGATAAATGCCGCAAAAGACAAGCCAAAAATAATAGAAAACGCCAGAGGCGACCAAAGTTCAGAAGCATAAGTTAATGGAATTATTCCAATTACAGTTGTAAGAGTAGTTAAAAGAATGGGTCTTAACCGCAAAACCGAAGCCTCAAGCACAACATCTTTTATAGATAAATACGGACTATCTTTTCTAATCGCGTTCATCTTATCAATAAGAATAATTGAGTTGTTCACGACAATTCCGGATAAAGCAATAAATCCCATCATTGAAGGAAAAGATAAAGTCTTTCCGGTTATGGCAAGCCCTGTAAGAATTCCGATTAAAGTAAAAGGCACAATAATAATTATAAAAAACGCTTGGCGATACTTATTAAACTGCAAAACCAGAATTGAAACAATCAATAAAAGTCCGACAATAAGCGCGATGAACATTTCAAGAAATGACCTATTCACCTCTTCTTGCTCTCCTCCGATTTTCAATTCAACGCTATCCGGTATTTCAAGTTCATTCTGTCGGGATAGAAATTCTTTCACAATATCACCGGCAATAAAGCCGTCCTCTAAATCAGAACCAACAATCGCCAAGCGTTTTCTATCTTCGTGGGAAACTGCCGGAGTGCTCTTTTCAACATACGATTCAAGCAAGGAACCTAAAAGCACTGTTCCGACAGGCGTATTAATCTCAGTATGTAAAATAGCGTCAATATTTGTCCGGTTTGTATCATGGGGGTTGATAAAGTTCGGATTTAAATCAAGCTTGACCTGAACGTCAATATCATCTCCTTGAGTTTTAAGAGTCGTTGCTTTTGAACCGAAAATAGCAGTTCTCAAAACTTGTCCGACAAAACTCGCATCAATACCCAATTCAGAAGCTTTGGCTCTGTTAATTTTAAAAACAAATTCCGCGCCGCCATTTTCATTGTTTCTTGAAACATTTACGGTTCCTTTAATCTCTTCTAATAATTTTTCCACGCGAACCGAGACCAATTCAAGCTCATTTAAGTCATCGCCCAAAAAGCGAAATGTAATCGGCTGACCTGTTGGCGGCCCGCTCTGTGGCCCTGAAACTTTAACTTCGGCAGACTGTATTACATTTAAATCCTGCCTTATCCGCCTTACAATTTCAAAACTTGTCCTTTTAGAATTCTCATCCAACAAAACCGTGATATTAGCCAAACGCGCTCCGGAACCGCCGCCTGTTCCCGGTCCGCCCGTAAAAGAACTTGATTGGCCGACGGTTGTCACAAAAGATTCAATATCTCTATTTTGAATTAAAATTTCTTCAACTTCCCGAACCGATTTATCGGTAGCTCCCAGAATTGAGCCTTCCGGTTTTTCAATCTCAATAAAAATGAAATCAACATCCTCAGGCGGGAAAAAAATTACTTTCACAACTCCTGTTATCGGTAAAGCGAGTGAAATAATAAAAAGAACAACCAGTAAAAACATAAATCGGTTCTGCCATTTTCGCCTTTCTAAAATTAAACTGATTTTTCTTTTATACCAATTTTGTAATTTTCCCGTATATTTATCCTGCGTCTTTCTAAGCCTGCTTCCATTATTCCGTTGAGAGTTTAAAAATGATTTGGATAAAAGCGGAATCATCCCTAAAGCGATAAATAAAGACGCCAAAAGCACGAAAATTATCGTGAACGGAATACTTGCTATAAATTGTCCGGTTACTCCCGATAGGAACAGCAATGGAGCAAAAACAGCAATGGTTGTCATTGTTCCTGAGGTAAGCGGCAGATAAAATTCGCGTATTGTAAGAAAAGCCGCTTCTTTTTTATCCGGTATAGACCGAATCTTAGTATGCATGCCTTCGGTAATAACGATTGACGAATCAACTAAAATCCCAACAGCTAGAATCAAAGAAAATAAACTTACAAAATTTATCGTATTCCCGGTTATCTGAAGCGCGATGAACGCGGCTAAAAATGAAAGCGGAATCGCGGATCCGGCGATTAAAGATTCTTTCCATCCAATTGAAATAAAAAGAATAATCATTACTAAAACCACGGTCTGCGCGCCTGTCAAAGACAAATTCCTCAAATCGTCTTTTACAAATTTCCCAACATCAAAAGCAACAAGACTTTCCGCGTCTTTCAGTAAAGTCTTGTCCAATTCTTTTAACCTATCTTTTACCGCATCAGAGATTACGGTAATGTCGCCGCCCCGTTTTTTAAAAACCGACAAAGAAACTGCCTGCTTTAAAGGCTCGCCATTAATACTAACTCTGGAAAAACTTGTTGACTTGCTGACCCCGTCCGACACAAAAGCTATGTCGCGAATATAGACCGGCTCTCCCGAGCTATTTAATATCGCAATGTCTTTAATTTCAGAAGGATTATCAATATCTCCTTCAAAACGAACCGCATATTCAATATCTCCAATCTGAACGCTCCCAACCGGCAATGAATTATTCGCTTTTGCAATCGCTAAAACGATTTGAGGCAGATTAATTCCAAACTTTTTAAGCGCGTCTTTCCTTACTACAACCTGAACTTCCGCCTCGCGAATCCCGCTCTTTTGAATCCTTGAAACCCCCTTAACTTTTTTCAATTCATCAATTACATCATTTGTTAATTTTATAAATTCAGTAACCGGCAAATCGCTCGCAACTGAAATTAACAAAATCGGCTGGTCAACAAAATCAACGTCCGAAATTATCGGGTCCTCGGCATCGCTTGGAAGTTCCGGTTTTATTTTATCAATCTCATCGCGGACCTTGTCAATTGATTTATCTATATCAAGGTTGGCATTAAACTCAGCAATGACGATTGATACGCCCTCGCGCGAAGTGGAAGTTATTTTTTTAAGTTCATCTAAATTGCTGTTAAGCTGTTCTTCAATTTTATTTGTTACAAGTTCTTCAACATCTAACGCAGAACTTCCGGGAAAAGGAGTTGAAATTATCGCAATCGGAACTTGCACCTCCGGCGCTGATTCTTTTGGAATCGTCAAGACTGCGTAAAAACCGAAACCAATCAAAGCTATAAGCAACAAAAAGCTAAAGCTTGATTTTTTAACAAAAAAGCTCCAAAAATTATACATAAATTCTATTTTTTGATTGAAACCGTATCGCCGTCTTTCAAACCTCTAGCGTCAAGCACAATCTCCATTTCGGCGGTTAAACCTGATTTTACAATCACGCTATCTCCCACAATAGAACCTTCAACAATCGGATTCTCGGAAACTCTGTCTGCCTCATTCACGGTAAAGACAACCGTCCCTTCCGAACTAATTTTAAGCGCGGAGATAGGGATAAGAAATTGATTGAATTTTGATAAATCATTTTTTCTTTCAATTTCAAGAGCTACGGTTTGGCCGCTTATAAACTCAACTTCCTCGCCGTTGATAGATATTTTAACCTCAATCTTCTTCGTCTTCTTATCAAGAGCGCGCGCAACGCTCGTAACAATTCCATTATATTTACCTTGTATCTTAACGATTGCTCCGGGAGAAATACTGTTCAAATCATCTTCGGTAATAAATGTAATTATCTCGCTCACGCCCTTATTAGAGACAATCGCGACTTCTTCAAATGCCGAAACAAAGTCGCCTCTATCAACAGAAAACAATGTCAAAGTTCCGGGAATCGTCGCCCTTATTAAAGTTTTTTCTAAATTTGCTCGCGCTAAAGCCAAAGCTCCTCTGGCTTGCTTTAAAGCCGCTTCTGCAGAAGCAATGTCTTCGTCTCGCTCACCGGCTTTTGCCTGTTCTAAATGTTTCTCGGCAATATCAAGAAGAGATACTTGAGAATTCAGATTTCCTCTCGCGTTTGAAATGCTCCCTTTAGCGCTATTCACATTGCTCCTGGCAAAGCTAACCAAGTTTGTAAATTCATTAATAGAAGTTTTAGATAAACGGACATTGGAAGTTAAAGAATTGATTTCGGAAGCAAGCAAATCTAAAAATTCCGCTATTGAGCCCAAAGTTTCGTCCGCATTTCGGAAGTATAAAATCAAATCAGAATCAACTGTTAACGTTTTATTTGCATTCTCCCACGCTAAAAGAAGACCTTCGGTCAAAATCCTTTTATCTTCAATTCTAAAAGCATTCGGAACTATAAAATTAATCTTTACGCTCGGTGAACGAGGATTAGAAAACATTTGGTCTATCTTCCCTCTAATCGCATCATCAGCCAAAATAAACGCGTTTCTTAGAGCATTAATCGCTGAAATTTTAGCTTCTTGTAAAGATTGAAAAGCTTTTTGGCGGTTGAATTCCAAAATATCAATCTGTTCATCGCGCTGTCCTTTTTGCAATTTAATGAATAGCGCATTGGCGGCGTCAACTTGCGCGTCAGCCTGAGTTAAGGCGGCTTTTTGAACCTCGTTTTTAATTTCGGCAATCAATTCCCCTTGCCTTACCTCGTCGCCTATCTTTTTATAAACCTTACTAATCTCTCCTGAAATTTCAGAGCGCAAAACGATTTCGCTCTCAGATTTTACTTCTCCAATTAAAGGCAGAGTTGATTTAACGCCGCCAAGCTCGGCTACGCTTGCAATCTTCACCTCTTTTTGCCGGTTTGCTAAAAGCGCCAATCCTGCGTTATCATCTTCTTTTCCTGACCTAAAAATCAAAATAACAACGGCTATTAAAATAATAATTCCCAGATATTTAAATGTTTTTATCATATTATGCGATGAGGGTCCGACTATTAATTTTCCCAACTTCCGCGCATTTAAATTCTATGACGTTAAGCGCAATTCAAAGTATTTTACCGGTTAAACAGAATGGCTTAAATTATAATTCAAGAAGCGCAAAAAGTCAAATTAAATAGGTAATGCCCACACGCATTTGGCGGTTTTATCTTATAACCAATCCGGCAAGCGCGCGCATCTAAAACAAATAATAAAACAAAGTCTTTTCGTCAAATATTTCCATTAAAACTTTAAATTATAAAATATGCCGAAAAATATTTTCATCCAACTGCATTTCATCCGGCGATTCCACCCAATCACATTTTATCCAATTATAAGGCGCGCATCATAACCGATGAAAAAAACTAAGTAGCATAAATTCAATCCGGACAAACAATTAAAACGCGTAAAAAAAACCGCCTGGACTACAAAGTCGGCGGCTCACCTGCTCTTCTTGGAGCACTGTTGCTTGAGTCGGTTTATGAAAAATTCAATGTGCTGTCTTGTGTGGTCACAATAAGGGTTTCTCCTGGCTTCATAGTCATCCTCATTCAACTCCACTAATAAATCAATTTCCAAGCAATTTTCTCTGCAAAGCAGAAAAGCTGTTTCCTCTAATTCAGCGAGCAATAAAAGCATTTCCTTATGAGAAGCGTATGCGTCGCCCACGATTATCCCTCCTCTAAAAAGACTTTAAAGAAACAGAATCCGAACTCCCTTACATTAATATTATTCAAACATTATATTGATGTCAAAAGATATTTCTTCGTAAAAGAAACGTTTCATCTTTCAAAAAACCGCGATCCAATTATCGGCGCGTGATTATCAAAAAAAATTAAAATAAAGCATCTATGAAACTCTTCTCTAGAAAAACTTTATTCTTCAACTGCTTTTCGCAAATTCCTCTTTCCAGACCTCCTTCTGAGACGTCTTAACTCCGCAAGTTTGGTTAATCGCTCCCGTTTTATAGCAAGTCTTTTTTTAGTTTTCTTAGAACGGGATTTTTTATGCTTTCCAACTCCGGTTCTTCTTTTTGCCATAAATCAATACTATAACAAATATATAAAATAATAAACCTCTCTTTTTAAAAATCCTAAATCAAACTTGCGAAATTACAAGTAATTATTTTTCTTACGCCGTCCGGGCGACATAACGCCGCAAGATAAATTTTATTGAACAATCAACGCGCCGACCATGCCGTTTGCGCGATGCTTGCCTACAGAGCAATAATACTCATATTTTCCCGGCTTATCGGCAACAAAAGTAACCGAAGATTTTTCTCCGCTATTTACTCGTTCGGTGGCGGCTCCGAATTCATCAACCACGAAATCGTGAAGTCCCGACTCGCTTATAAAATTAATTACAACTTTATCGCCTTTTGAGACTTTTATTTCTTTAACGTTAAATTCAAAATTTTTTCCTGAAATCTCTACAACCACCTCTTTCTTCTCCATATTTTTATTAGAATTCTCCTGTTTCATAGAACTATCTTCTTTTTTAATACTATCGCCTTCCGCCTTCATAGCATCGTCACCGGCCATCTCTTCATACCAATTAAGTAAAATAACTTCTATATCTTTATCACCTTTATTAACCAATTCTTTGAATTTTTTAACATCGCTAAATCCTTCCGGAGTGCGGAAATGATAAGGATAAACTTTTTTCGGCTTAAATTCCAAAACTGCGTCAGCAGCAGATTCAACTCCCATTGTGTAAGGCAAATTCATAGCAATAAAAGCAATATCAATATCGTAAAGCGCGCGCATTTCAGAAGTATCTTCGCTGTCGCCTGAAAAATAAACTTTTATTCCGTTATGTTTAATAACATAACCGTTATCTCTTCCTTTTGGATGCCGTTCCAGCGCTTCTTCTCTAATGTTATAAGACGGAACCGCTGTTATAGTGAACTCGCCATGTTTTACAGAATCGCCGTTTTTCATAATTATTGGCGAGAAAGGAAAACCCTCAGGCAATTTCTCGGCAACCGATTCCGGCAAAACAAAAGTCGTATCGGGCGTCAGAACGGATTGTAATGTTTCAAGGTCAAAATGGTCGCCATGCTCGTGCGTAACAAAAACAATATCCGGACTTGGCTGGCTTTTAAATTTATCGCTCCCGTAAATAGGGTCGGAATAAATCACCGTATTATCCCATTTTAAAACAGCGGTGGCGTGTGAAATCGGAATAATTTCAATATCTTTATCATTATTCTTATCTGAATTCTTATCTGAATTTTTGCTGCCGAACCTTAAAAAAATAATCCCCCCGATAATAACTATCGCAACCGCGAAAAATAATATATTTTTCATATTTATATTTGGAAATGAATTTTAACTCTATATATTCATATTATACACTATTCATAGTCCCAATCCAAAAGCAATACCGAAAACAGCCACGCCGCGCCTCAAGCCATCCATAATATTTTTTTTAAATCCATCCATACGCAAGCCCGAAAAAAACTCACTAATGCAAAATACTTTTCTAAAATCAAACGCGCCGCCATTGAAACTCCGCTAGACTGCTGTTTGTTAATATTTACACTATGTGCGGAATTGTCGGATATATTGGCAAGGAAAAATCTCTGCCAATTTTAATAAACGGACTGAAAAAACTTGAATATCGAGGCTATGATTCCGCAGGCGTTGCGGTATTTTCAAATAACAAAATTACCGTAAAAAAATGTTCCGGCCAAGTCAAAGTATTAGAACAATCGTTAGGAAAAAACATAAATATAATTAGCCGTCTTGGCATTGGACACACTCGCTGGGCAACTCACGGCATACCGAATAAAACAAACTCGCATCCGCACGGCGATTGCGCGAAACGCGTGTTCGTCGTTCACAATGGAATAATTGAAAATTATAAAGAATTAAAAAAATACCTTCAAAATCGCGGACATAATTTTCTTTCCGACACCGACACTGAAATCATTCCGCACCTCATTGAAAATTTTTTGGAAAGTGATAAAAATTTTGATAACGCGCTTTTTGACGCGCTTAAAATGATAAAAGGCGCGTATGCTCTTGCTGTAATTGACGCAAACAATCCTAATAATTTATATGCGGCCAAGCTTTCCAGTCCGCTTGTGATTGGAATCGGAAAGAATGAAAATTTTCTCGCGTCTGACCCTTCTGCATTGATAGAAAAAACCAAAGATGTAATTTATCTAAAAGACGGAGAAATCGCAAAAATAACAAAATCTAAAGTCAGCATCATAAATCTTAAAAAACAAAAAACTCCTCCTGAGATAGTGCGCTTGGAATGGAATTTAGAACAAGCGCAAAAAAGAAATTATTCTCACTTTATGCTCAAAGAAATTTTTGAAGGACCGGAAATTGTCCTTTCCTCATTACGCGGACGGCTAAAAAGCAATAAAAATCTTGTTAAGTTAGGCGGACTGGAACAGGTTTCAAAAAAATTAAAACAAGCGAAAAGATTAATTATTCTAGCCTGCGGGACTTCTTATTACGCCGGCCTGCTCGGTGAATATCTATTTGAAGAAATCTCAAAAATACCAGCAGAGGTTCATTTTGCGTCAGAATTTCGCTATAAAAAAGAGCCGTTTGATAAAGGAACGGTCGCGATAGCGATTTCTCAATCCGGAGAAACTGCGGATACTCTGGCCGCTATCCGCAAAGCAAAAGAACACGGACTACTTACTCTTGGCATTGTAAATACCGTTGGTTCAACTATCGCGAGAGAAACGGACGCAGGCGTTTACAACCATGCCGGCCCGGAGATTGGAGTCGCTTCAACAAAAGCATTTATATCCCAATTGATTATTCTAACACTAATGGCTGTTTATCTGTCCAAATCAAACGGAAGCTCGGAAAGTTATGAACTACTGCAAGAATTAGAAAAAATTCCTCAAAAAATAAAAGGTATTTTAGATAAATCGCTCGAACTGGAAAAACTGGCAAAAAAATATAAAAACTATGACAATTTTTTGTTTCTTGGACGACGCTACAATTATCCTGTGGCTTTAGAAGGCGCCCTAAAATTAAAAGAAATATCCTATATTCATGCCGAAGGCTATGGCGCCGGTGAAATGAAACACGGACCAATTGCAATGATAAGCGAAAATTTCCCCACTATGGCGATTATCCCCAAAAATAGCGTTTCAGAAAAAATGTTTTCAAACCTTGAAGAAATCAAGGCACGCAAAGGACCAATCCTGGCGATTGCTAATAAAGACGATAAAGAAATAAAATCTTTGGCAAATGATATTTTTCTTATCCCTAAAACAATTGAACCGCTAGAACCTCTCTTGACAGTTGTTCCTCTCCAATTATTTGCGTATTATATCGGGACTAAACGCGGATTTGATGTAGATAAACCGAGAAATCTTGCTAAATCCGTAACAGTTGAATAATAAATCGGCCGCGACGCATTAGATTTCCCACACGATTATTTAAGGTTCTATAACAATGAGTTCTATACCTAAAAAAATTAGAATTAAAGCAACTCATCTTACTTTTCCAGGCCAGCATTCTACCGATGAATTACGAGGACATTACGCTATATTCTCAAAATAGCCCGAACCGCTTTCTCCGACTACATCGGCAAACCCCGTTAGAAAGCTCGCATCGCAAACACTCAAAGCATAATAATTGTCTGCGCTATTTGAAAAACAATTTTCTAACGGGGTGAGAAAAGCCCCCGCGCCCGCGTGCGGCTTCGCCGCGCCGATGACAATTTTCCTGCCACGCATCTAAAATTTTAGAAGGCGGAATCCCGCAAAATGCGGTGACAAGTTTTGCTTTGGCGGCAAATTCTTTGTTCTTACAAAAAAAAGTCCCGCCTAGAATTTGATGAAAACATCCTAGGTGGGACGGGCGACCATGCTAGCGCGCCGTTGACGTTGATAGCAGTTGTGGCAAATCGCTTTGCCGGACTTGTTGCGTTTCGCCACCCGCTTGACCTCTCCACATTCCGAG
>Ga0066639_10000772_pt1 | contig 28409 bp, 29 predicted proteins | sample CryGeyCG2114_010_2_FD_59504 | JGI IMG/M metagenome (GOLD analysis project Ga0066639, IMG submission 59504) | Groundwater microbial communities from aquifer - Crystal Geyser CG10_big_fil_rev_8/21/14_0.10 | ecosystem: Environmental > Aquatic > Deep subsurface > Groundwater | place: USA: Utah...
GGAAGAATTTTTAATAGTTCCCTAAAGGCATTTTTAACAGCCTCAAAATCTGCGTAGATATCAGCGTGATCAAACTCGACACTAGTCAAAATCACATACTTAGGTTTGTAAAATAGGAACTTGGGAACCTTTGCAAAAAAAGCGGTGTCGTACTCATCCCCTTCAATCACAAAAATATTTTTCTTTGGCAATCTAAAAGACACATCAAAATCAATGGGTTTGCCACCAATCAAAAAACCAGGTTCTAGACCCAACTGCTCTGTGACATAAGCTAAAATGGCAGTGGTTGTGGTTTTTCCATGGGTTCCTGAAATGACAACGCTATCTCTACTTTGAATAATATATTCTCCAATAGCATCAGGGAGGCTTGTATAAGGAATGTCAGACTCTAGTAGCGCCTGGACCTCTTCGTATTTTCGACTCATAACATTTCCAACAATGACGAGATCTGGGCGTGGCTGTAGGTTTTCTTTTTTATAACCATTCATGATAGGAATACCCAATTTTTCTAACTGTGTGGACATAGGAGGATATACATTCTGATCACTGCCCGTCACATGATAACCAAGATCCTTCAAAAGTCCTGCAAGACCACCCATGGCAGTTCCGCAAATTCCCATCATATGAATATGTGCTCCGGTTTTTAATTCCATAAAGTGTTCCTTTAAAAAAAGTCTTCAACAATCCAATTATGAATAAGAGGTCTTAACTGTACAAAGTCTCTATTGTCTCTTGTGGGGTGCACACGATTACTCAAAATATTCACAATCAAATCACGTTTGGGATCAAACCAAAAAGAGGTGCCTGTAAAACCAGTATGGCCAATGGAGGATGGATCAAAGTACTGTCCACAAGATGAGTTTGGAATAGATGGCATCATAAACCCCAAAGCCCAATCTCCAACTGTTTTTGGTATGGCCCTAGTGAGATAGGTTTTTACAATTTTATGTTTTAACGGAGATTTACGCTCATCATAAAAAGCATTTCTTAACAGTAAAGACCACTGTGAAAGTTGGTCAATGCTACCAAAAAGTCCAGCGTGAGTGGAAACGCCTCCTAGTGCCCAAGTATTGTCATCATGCACTTCTCCTTGAAGAGTTTTTTTTCTCCAAGGACATTTTTCTGTGGGTGCATAGAGCGATTTTTTGAGTTGAGGTTGATTTTGAGGATTAAAATGTAAGCCCTCAAGATTTAAGTCATTTTGCATCTGTAACCATAGCTCTAAGAGCGGTTTTTCAAAGTGTCTCTCAAGCCAAAATGCTAAGAGTAGGTAATCAATATCGGAGTAAATAGACTTATGAGAGGTAGACTTTTCCAGTTGTAACAGAGACTTCAAAGCTTCCCACTTAGCGACGGTATTTTTTTGTTTTGCAGTTTCTTTGTAGTAAGAATTCCAAGCCTGAAAGCCAGCTGAGTGACTTAAAAGTTTTTGAAGTTTTATGTTACACAAAGAAAGCCATGGAAGATTCAATTTTTCCTGCGGAGAGACTTGGTGATACATAAGAAAAGTATTCGTAAAAACCACTTTTGTTAGGCTGGCTAAGTCGTAGTATTTCCAAGTTTTTCCAACCTCTATGTCTATAAACTTTCGTCCTTTATGATAGGCCTGGAGTTGAAGGCCTGGAGTGGCTCCTTGAATAGAGTTTTCAAGTTTTACCTTAAGGTCTTTTTCGTTCTTTTTCACCGATGACTTCCATTACTTTGAGCAATTAAGGTCGATCTAGAACCAAGCTGCAGACTAGATTTTGTAAAGAAAGGAACAGGTCTACGCAGACTACCATGTCCCGAAGATAAGCCATAGAGCACAGGGATTTTTTGCTCTTTTGCCCATTCTTTGATGGCCCAAAAACAAAAATTGGCACCATCAGGCTCGTCTCCACCGGTAATATCACCAAAAACAATGGCTCTGGCTTGCTTGAAAAGTCCTGACATCTCTAAGCTACGAAGAGATCGGTCTAAACGATAGGCACGTTCATTGACCTCTTCAAAAAATAAAATGGAACCTTGGCTTTGCAATTTATAAGGAGTTATCTGTTGAAATGCCACAGTTGTAAGGTTTCCTCCCACAAGTGGAGCTATGATTTTCCTATTCTTTCGGCCACTTGCGTTCAAAGGCTTGAGCGAATACTTAAGTTCTTCTATGTCTCCAAAAATCACACTTAAAATTTCACCTTGCTCTTTGGTCGAGCGACTTAAAAGAGTACCCAACATAGGGCCATGAACTGTGGGCCACTTCCACTTTTGATTAAAGAAAATGTGTAAGCTCGTGATATCGCTAAGCCCAATTAATAGCTTGGGCCCTCGAGGTTTTTTCATCTTATCTAAGAATGGCAGTAACTGAAAGCTTCCGTAACCCCCTCTTAAACACCAAATAGCTTTCACATTTTTATCTAAAAGAGCTCTGCGCAGATCATCAAAACGGTGTTTGGCAGAATTGGAAACCAAAGGTGACTCTGAAGAAAAAATTTGAGGGGAAACTTGAGGAACTAAACCGTGGCGAACCAAGGCTTTGACAGCCATTTTTAATTCTTCTTTTGATGAAGAAGAGGCTGGTGCCACGACAGCTACCATATCTCCCTCTTTTAAGGGCTTCCAGTAGTAGGACATGAGTGCATGCTCCGTTTAAAATGTTCACTAAAAGTTTAACGCGAACAGCACTAGAGATCCACTGGGAACTAGACCTTCTTAAAAGCGAAAATTAACCTTTTGGAGCATCAAACAAAGGTGTTGGGTATTTGTTATCAAAACATGCTGAACAAAATCCCTTTTCACCATGGCAGGCCCTTTTAAGTCCTTCAACAGACAAGAATTTAAGGGAATCAGCTTCCACAAAACGCTCAATCTCTTTGACACTTTTGTTGGCTGCAATGAGTTCATCTCTGTTGGGGGTGTCTACACCATAATAACAGGGTGCAATTGTTGGAGGAGCTGCAATTCTCAAATGCACCTCTGTTGCCCCTGCTTGCCTTACAAGGCCCACAATTTTTTTGCTAGTAGTGCCTCGAACAATGGAATCATCAATCACAATTACTTTTTTACCCTTTAAGACTTCACTCTGTGGGTTCAATTTTATTTTCACACCAAAGTGTCTAATGGACTGCTGAGGTTCAATAAAAGTGCGACCAATATAATGATTGCGGATAATGCCGTATTCAAAGGGAATACCACTGGCCCTAGAGTATCCAATGCTTGCGGGCACTCCACTATCCGGTACAGGGATCACAATATCAGCATCTACTGGACTTTCTTGAGCAAGCATATCTCCGCAACGTTTTCTAGTTTCATAAACACTTTGACCAAAAACAGTACTGTCTGGACGACTAAAGTAAACATATTCAAAAATGCATTGAGTAAGGGCGCTTTGATGCTCCAATCGATGGGAATGAAGACCCTCATTATTTATAATTAAAATCTCTCCAGGCTCCACTTCACGAAGATATTTAGCGCCAATCAAATCAAAGGCGCAAGTTTCACTGGAAACAATATAGCTGTTATCTAGTTTGCCTAAGACTAAGGGCCGAAACCCACTGGGGTCACGAATGGCAATCATCTTATCCGTATTCAGAAGAGCCAAGCTATAGGCTCCACTAATACGTTTAAGACTTTCTTTCAAAGCTCCCAACATTTCATTTTTACATTTAGCCAAGAGATGTAAAAGACATTCAGTATCATTGGTGCCTTGAAAAATGGACCCATCCTGTATGAGTTCTTGGCGAAGTTTTTCTCCATTCACAAAGTTTCCATTATGAGCAATGGCCAGAGGTCCAGAGTGCAATGTGGCATTAAGGGGTTGAGCATTGGCCAATAAATTATCCCCCGCCGTTGAATAGCGGTTGTGTCCAATAGCCGAGTCACCAATAAGTTGGTTTAGCTCCTCCTCGTTAAAAACATCGGCCACACGACCTAAACCTTTATGAAAAAGATGCCGTCCATCGTGGAGACTTGTAATACCAGCTGATTCTTGCCCTCGATGTTGAAGAGCATAGAGACCTAAGTAAACAAGCTTCGCGGCCTCTGGGTGATTCCAAACTCCAAATACTCCGCACTCTTCACGAAAGCCCATAAAAATGCTGTCTCCATGCTTGTTGACGAAGCTTTTTGATTTGAGAGTAGTCCAAAGTCTCCTGTTCAAAAGTCAGAGGACCACTCTGTAATTTTCCAATGGATGTGCATTGAATATTTTCAGTTGTTTTTAAAGTTATGGTGGGTGGTAAACTTACAAGCACTTGGTACAGCGATTCTTCCCAAGGATTCACCGTAGTTGTAATTTGTGCTCCTATATTTTTAGTCACCGATCGAGAAATTGCCAAAGAAAGGCCCTGCTTTGTCACTAAACGAGTGTATGAGGGTTGATGTTCTCTTATCCACTGATCTATTTGTTTTAAGAAGTCCAAGGGAGAAGACTTAGTTTCTAATAACCACAAAGTTTCTCCTTCTTGGCTAAAAAAAGAAGAGGGTAATTTTTTAAGATGTCCTAATCCCACAACCCCCACTGTTGGCATGGGTATAATGTTTTGACGATTAGTTTCATTATAAAAGCTCACATTACCACTGATAATTGGAATACTTAAAGTTTGAGCCACTGAATTCATACCCTCAAGGGCCTCCACAAACTGTCCCATAATTTCAGGGCGCTCAGGATTTCCAAAGTTTAAACAATCGGTGGCCGCAAGAGGTTCAATTCCTTTGAGAATCAATTGCAAAGCAGGCTCAAACAAAGCATTAAATCCTCCCTTGTTAGGATCTTCAGCCATCCAGCGAGCCCTCCCGCCTAAAGCCACTCCTAAAAATCTTTCAGATGGCAGTCGCAAAACCCCAATCTCTTCATGGCAATCATAGACGGTTTGAGTTCCCACTCTTTGATCATATTGGCGATAAATCCACTCTTTACTGGACGCCTCAAGAGTTGAAAGGCTTTCAGTGAGATTTTGAATTTTGGGAATCACTTTTTTTGTTTTTAAAGAGCTCTCATAGGGTCTTTCAAATTGTGGGGCATTTTCTACTAGAATATCTGGATCAATACTCACAACAACTTTGCCCTTAACTAAAATTTTAATTTTACGCTCTTCAATTACCTCACCGATCATTACGGCATCTAAATCCCAACGATCAAAAAGATTTTGAAGTTCAGAAAACTTCTTTGGCTCGCAAACTACAAGCATTCGTTCCTGACTTTCTGAAACTAAAATCTCCTCAGGGGTCATGTTTTCATCTCTTAATGGTACAAGATCTAAATCTAAAGTCATACCGACTTGCCCTTTTGAGGCCATTTCAAAGCTTGAAGATATGAGACCCGCAGCCCCCATATCTTGGCCAGCCACAAAGAGTTGTTTTTTACTAGCCTCTAAAAAACTTTCGATCAGTAGTTTTTCATAAAAAGGATCGCCTATTTGAATATTAGGTCGCTTATCGGCATCAGCAGCATTGAAGGACTCACTGGCCATTCGTGCTCCGTGCACACCATCTCGGCCCGTCTTGGCTCCCACATAGACCACATAATTACCAGTTCCCCGAGCCTTCGAAGAGACAATGGGATCGTTCTTCCCAAAAAGTCCTACGCATAGGGCGTTTACAAGAACATTATCATTAAAGGTAGAATCAAACTCTGTACGACCTGTAATCATAGGAATACCAACACAGTTTCCATAATCACCAATCCCTCGAACAACACCGTCCACATGCTTATGCATTCGAGAAGGCTCACCAAAACAAAGAAAGTTAGCAAGGGCCACTGGGCGAGCTCCCATGGTGAGAATATCTCGCACAATCCCCCCCACTCCGGTGGCTGCCCCCTGGTATGGTTCAATAAAACTAGGATGATTATGGCTTTCCATTTTAAATGCTACTTTTTCGCCTTCACCAAGATCAATCACACCAGCATTTTCGCCAAAGGCTTCAAGGACACGATCTGATTTGTTAAATAATTTTTTTAAATAGAATCGAGAGCTTTTATAGCTACAGTGTTCGCTCCAAAGAGCACTAAAGATAGGCCACTCCAAATCTTTAGGCTCTCTGCCCAAGAGCTGAAGGATAATTTCATATTCTTTATGAGTGATCTTATATTTTTTTAATTGCTGATCAAGATCAGAAGAAGCATAGCCCATCAGTCCCTCCCATCCAATCCGCAGTGGCTCTTTCAGGATGGGGCATGAGCCCACACACATTACCATCCTTATTAGTGATGCCCGCAATATTCATTACACTGCCATTAGGGTTCTCCTCATACTGCAACCAAATTTGTCTGCTATCTTGTAGAGATTTGAGAGTCTCTTCGGAGCAATAGTATCGTCCCTGTCCATGAGCAATGGGTAACTGAAGGTGAGTTTTTTCTGTTTTAACCCAAGTTTTATTGGCATTGGTAATTTTTAAATGAACCCATTGATCTATAAAGCGAAGAGATTCATTTTTCAAAAGAGCTCCAGGGAGTAATTTTAATTCACAAAGAACCTGAAAACCATTGCAGATACCAAGAATAGGATAGTTTTTTTTATTTGCTTCCATGAGATCCTTAGCAGCAGGGCTCATCGCCGCAAGTGCCCCTGATCTCAAATAATCTCCATAGCTAAAGCCCCCTGGAACTACAAACCCCGCATAGTCTTCAATTTGTAAGTGATCTCGATGCCATAGCATACGTACTTTTTTGTGAACCCTTTGAATGGCCTTAAATACATCGTGATCGCAATTAGAACCTGGAAATTGTAAAACTCCTATGGGCTTTACGCTCATTTATTATCCAATTCTTCTATGCAATAGGTCTCAATTAAAGGGTTATAGAGTCCTTGGTCTAATACTTTCTTTATTAAATTCATGGAACTTTCTTTGTCTAAGGAACCTGTATCAATCACTACCCATTTTCCAATACGACAATCATCAAACTTTAAACCGTCTCTCTCAAAAGCTTTTTGAACAGCTCGGCCTTGAACATCTAAAACTTGATTTTGAAGCGTAATTTTAATTCCCAGTTTCATATTATTTTCCCAATGCCTTTTTAATGCGACCTAAGACTTCCAGGTAGGACTCTTCTACTTTTCCAAGATCTCTTCTGAATCGGTCCTTATCAAATCTTTCCTGTGTTTTAATATCCCAAAGACGACAAGTGTCTGGAGTGATTTCATCGGCTAGTAAAATTTTATGATCAGCTTTTCCAAACTCCAATTTAAAATCGACTAACTGCAACTCACATTTTTTAAAAAGTTTTACTAATAAGTCATTGATAATCAAAGCCTGTTTTTTAATAAACATGAGTTCTTCTGAAGAAGCCAATCTTAAAACGTGAATATGATCTTCTGTGAGAAGAGGATCTCCTAAATCATCATTTTTAAAATAAAACTCCACCACTGGCTCAGAGAGCTGTACGCCTTCAGATAAGCCTAATCTTTTCGAAAGAGATCCTGCGACAACATTTCTTGTGACGACTTCCAAAGGAATTATCTTTAGTTTATGTGTGAGACAAGAACTCTCACCCTCCGACTCGATCCAATGGTGATCAATACCCTGTTGAGATAGATATTGAAAAAGCAGATCTGAAATATCTCTGTTAATACGTCCTTTTCCTTGAAAAGAACCCTTTTTTTGTCCATTAAAGGCTGTGAGAGAGTCTTTGAAGGTTTGTCTTACCACATTGGGTTTGCCGTCCACTGCAGTGATAATCTTTGCTTTTCCCTCGTACAGAGTTTCAGGATTTGTATTCACTGATCTGTTCTCCCTGGAGTGTTGTAGAAAGAACTATTGCCTATTTTTGTAACTATATTTTAAATCTTTTAATGCAAAAATGTTCTTAATTTCTGTGGCCTTTAAGTGCTCTCTTATTTCTTTATTGCGTAATAATGCCTGTTCTAAGCTTTGCTGACTATCAAGATTGTGTGAAGATTTTTGAATGAGTTTATAGGCCTCTTCTCGTGACAATCCTTTTTTAATTAAAGCCAAAAGAACCCTTGAGCTGAAAATTTGGCCATGTGTTAGAAATAAATTATGTTTCATTCTGTCTTTTTGGACCACTAAATTTTTAATAACAGTGGCCATACGATCCAAGGCGTAGTCTGCAAGAATAAAGGCATCCATAAAAATCACTCGTTCGACACTGGAGTGGGAGATATCTCTCTCATGCCAAAGAGCGATATTCTCAATGGCAGGGTGAACCATAGATCGTATAAGACGAGAGATTCCCGTGAGATTCTCAGCGCTGATAGGGTTTTTTTTGTGAGGCATTGCGCTGGATCCCTTTTGCCCACTAGAAAAGCCTTCTTCTATTTCAGCCACTTCTGTTCTTTGTAGATGCCGTAATTCTATAGAGAGTCTTTCAATGGCGGCACCAATCAATGATAGAGAAAAAATCACCTCAGCATGACGATCTCTGGGGATCACTTGCGTGGCAACAACCTCTGGCTTTAGTTTTAATTTTTTGGCCACAGCCGCTTCCACTTTTTCGCTTAAGAGAGAGTAAGTTCCTACAGGGCCACTTAATTTACATCTAGCTGCATCCTTAACACTCTCTTCTAGGCGGGCCCGAGCTCTTTGCAGCTCTACCAAATGCCCTGACATTTTAATCCCAAAAGTGGTGGGCTCTGCATGGATTCCATGGGTTCGGCCAACACAAACAGTTGTCATATGTTTTTGGCAAAGGCGTTCTAGATTTTTTTCTAATTTTTGATAACTTTCCATAAGAATAGGGATCGCCTCTAAAAAGGCGAGACTTGTTGCCGTATCTAGGACGTCGGAGCTAGTTAATCCATAGTGAATATACTTTCCATCCACACCTACATTTTCTGCAAGATTGGAAACAAAGGCGATCACATCATGGCGAGTCTGAGCTTCTATCTCAGAAATACGCTGAATAGAAAATTGAGCTTTCTTTTTAATATTTTGAAAAGCGGATTTCGGTATAATTTTCTCTTGAGCTTGAACTTCAGCAACAGCTAACTCTACGGCGAGAAGACGCTGAAATTTAGATTCCTCAGTCCAAACTTGGGCCATCTCGGCCCGGCTGTACCTCTTGATCATTTTTCTTTTTCATCTCCGTCATCTTTAAAATTTTCTGATAAATATCAATTTCAAATCTTTTCATAGAAAGAAGATCTAAGCCACTTTGTTGTTCAGGACATGCATAGATTAAATTTTTAAAGCAACTTAATTTGAGTTTATCTAAAGCCGGTTGTTCATAAACAGAGTATGGATTCATACCTAGTTCACTGCGATCTCTAGAAAATTCTGGGGGCATTTTTTCAATTTTAACTTCAAGAGCAGGGATTCTTCTTTGCAACTCATCAACGATCTGTTGACAGGTCTGCTCTAAATAAGTTCTTTGAAATTTTCGGGAATGGGCAATTCGAAACCAAACATGATAAGTGCCCGGGGCCTCCCCTTTTTGAAATAAACTAATATGGGAGTGTGTCCAAGGTAAGTAGAGGTTTTGAATTAAAGTAAAGTTTTGAGGTAGGGCCTCTACCTCAGGGCCTTGAGATAGTTGAACAGAGAAATGAGTCCACGACCATGCAGGGGATACTGCATTTCTTGGAAAAAGTCGTTTTGCCACTGTAGGATTTAGAGAGGTCGTGTCCTCACTACTGCCCAACCATACAAAGTAATCTCCCTTTAAAACACCAGCGGCCATTCCTGATATCTCAATAGCATCAATGGTTTTTCCGACCAGAGAAATATCCTTAATTTGGATGTCCCTTTGTGTCTTAAAGGTCTGTTGATCCATATAATTTTTAATTTTATTTTCAGAAAATCGCACTAAGTAATAAGGGTTAAAAAGAGGCAACAATTGTTGGTGAATATTGATAGATCGGTCGGCATCATAAATACTATTGGCCAGGTGAGCAGAAAGTGCCGTCAACCAATTCTGGCTCATGTCTAGACTTTGCATGGCGCGTACAAATTCTTTTTTTTCCTGAAAACTAAAATGATCCACTTTTTTTAAGGCATCTGACAAAGTGTAGCTAATACCCCTTTGATCTAAAGAAAAATTAGAAAGAGGGCCTCGCATCTCAACAGGGCCCTGCTCACTCCACACAGTAAAGCCAGTGGGACAGGGGCTTAAATCAGCAATATTTTGTAAAAAAACTGAGAACTCATCATGCAGATCTTCTGCAAAATACCCAAAGGGCTCAATGCTTGGATATTTATAACCTGCAAGTTCTAGGTATTGTACGGGGTAGGATTTTTGGCTTAACAAACTTGCAAGGTAAAGGCCTCTTAAGCCCCCCCCTAGAATCACAATTTTTTGTTTTTGAGCTGCCATTTCTTTATTGCTTCCCGTATTAATTTTTGTTCGTGAATATGAACCCAGAGTTCATATTGACTTAAAGGATAGTGTTTCTCAACAGGGATCGGCACTTTTCTTTGAAGAATAATTTCCCCTTGATCCACCTCAGCAATCACTTGATGCACAGTGGCTCCTAGTTTTTGCTTCTCTTGCCATGCCCTTTCTATGCTGTGAAGCCCTGGATAAAATGGAAGCAAGCTGGGATGCAAATTTAATATTTTACCCTTCCAATGAGCTATAAATTCATCCGGCAGAACCTTCATAAATCCCAATAGAAAAATAGCCTCTATTCTATGCTGTAACAGTTGTTCATGAACTGCATTCCACTGGATCGATGTTGGGAGGATGGAGGTAGGGATTCCGGCTCTTTTGGCTCGTAAAAGGCCATAAGCCTTAGGCTTTGAAGATAACACAAGATTGATATCAAGAAGGGGCCTCTCTTCAAGGAGAGCCGATAGATTTGATCCTGTGCCTGAAATAAATATGGCCCATCTCATCTAAAACTCAATGGGAGCCTGAGAGGATTTTACTTTTTCTAATGTTCCAAGAGTATATGTTTTGATTTTTAAACGAGTGGCAGCAGCTTGCACAAAGTTTAAATTTTTCTTTGGAAGAATGGCCACAAAGCCAATTCCACAATTCAAAGTTTTCATCATTTCGCTGTTATCCATGCCTGTTCGCTGCTGAACTTCAAGAAAAGCTTTAGGAAATATCCAAGGCTGGAGCTGAAACCCTAGTCCCTGGGGAAGAACACGAGGTATATTCTCAATACCTCCACCAGTGATATGGGCATAGGCATGAACCTTACTTTGTGTTTGCGACACTAACTCATGATAAAGACGAGTGGGTTTTAAAAGCTCACCACTCCAACGAGCCATATCTTTTTTAAATACCTGCCTTAGTAGGGAATAGCCATTGGAGTGAAAACCACTACTGGCAAAACCCAAAATAATGTCATCTTTCTTGACCAAATGACTCCCCAATAACTTTTCCTCATCGACCATGCCAAGGATGAAGCCTGCACAATCAAAATCTTTCCCCCGGTAAAGACCAGGCATTTCAGCGGTTTCTCCTCCAATCAGCACACAACCCACTTGGTCACAAGCATCTCTTATGCTTTTGATAAGAGCTCGCGACTGGGTTTTCTTTAATTTTCCAGTGGCATAGTAATCTAGAAAGAATAGTGGTTCCGCTCCACAAGTCAGAAGATCATTCACACACATAGCCACAAGATCCTGCCCAATTCTACGGTAATTATTGTATTTAATGGCTAAAAGAATTTTTGTCCCGACTCCATCAGTGGAGCTCACGAGGAGCGGCTTTTTCCACTTCTTCCATTGAGGGCGAAAAAGAGCTGAAAAACCCCCAATACCGCTAACAACCTGTCCTCGATGTGACTGATTCTTTGAATGACTGAGTTGAATCCACTCAACAAAGGCGTCTGCGCCATCAACATTGACTCCAGATTTTTTATAATTGAGTTTATTTTTTTTTAAAGCCAATGGCATACCCCGTTTTAACTTGAATCCTAGGGGCATTCAAATATTTAATGGGAGTAATTATGTCTAAGGCTCTTATTATCAGATTCTCAAGCTTCGGAGATCTTCTCCATATCTTTCCTGTGACTAAAAAATTAAAGTCACTAAAGAACATGGAAGAGGTACATTGGGTCACGCGTAGTGATTTTCAAGATCTTGTTAAGATCAATCCCTTTATTGACAAAGTGTGGAGTTTAAACCGACAAAATGGCCTTGTGGGGTTAATAAGACTGGCTTTGCTGTTGCGCAAAGAGCGCTACACACATATTTATGATGCCCATAACAACATCAGGTCCCATATTTTAAGTCTTTTACTAACATGTTTTCGATGGGTTCATTTTCTTAGACGCCCCAAATTCCGTTGGCGTCGAATTCTCTTAGTGCGTTTTAAGATCAATCTTTTTGACTGGCCCTTTCGATGCCAAAAAAGCTACATCACACCCCTAAAACCATGGGGGGTTTCTCAAACCTTTGGAGAAGACTTCTACCTCTCTCTGCCTAAAATGAACCAAGATGTGGCTCAATACATTGGACTCATCCCTAGCTCTGCATGGCCACAAAAAACATGGCCCAAAGAGCATTGGTTAAAACTTATTGATCTTATGCCCGAACAAAAATTTGTTGTGTTTGGTGGAGGTAAGGATCAGATCTGTCATGATATTGCAGCCCACTCTCCTCTGCGCACTATGAATATGGCAGGATCACTGTCTCATATTGAAAGTTTATCTTTGGCTAGCCAAACACAACTAGTGGTGGGTAATGATACAGGTCTCACCCATGGCTGCGACCTTCTTGGGCATAAGTCCATTATGTTTATTGGTCCAGCGGCTTTTGGCTATCCATCTAACCCCAACACCTTAATTCTTGAAACTGATCTTCCCTGCAAACCTTGTAGTAAAGATGGTCGTGGAATATGTACAAATCCTGTGAATAAAAAGTGTCTGTGGGATATCACACCAGAAATGGTTGTGGCCGCCATCCATAGAAAGTTGGCTCATGTTTAAAATCTGGGAGCTTCTACATATCAGTCTCTATCGTTATGGGTTAATTCCCCTAGCGCGCCTTGTGATTTGGGTTTTATCATTTAAAAATAAAAAAATTCTGGCCACTTTGGAATTAAGAAAAAAACTTAAAAACTCGTGGAAAGAATTGCCCCAAAAAAGTGTTTTTTGGGTGCATGTGTCTAGTGGTGAATTTGAATACGCTAAGCCTGTTATTCGCCATCTAAAGGCTCATTTACCTGGAGCAAAAATTGTTGTGAGCTATTTTTCGCCCAGTGTGAAAAAATCTGTGGAGAATTTTGAAATTATTGATGGAGCCTTCCCCCTTCCTCTTGATACCTATGGGGAATTAAAACCCTTGTTTCAGCATTTTAAACCACAGGCCATACTCATCAGCAGAACAGATCTCTGGCCAGAATTCATTTACCTTGCTCACAAATTTAAAGTTCCTGTTTATCTTTTTTCTACAACTCTTAACTTGAGCAATAGCAAATTGAAGTCGGTTTTTAGCCGTAGCTTTTACTCTTGGCTTTTAAACTACGTCACCCAAATATGGGTGGTTTCCGAAAGTGATAAAGCGGCTATGGAGCTACTAGCTCCTTCAACAAAAATAGGGGTTTTAGGAGACTCACGCTTTGATCAAGTACTTTACCGCATTAGAAATCCCATAAGTATTCCCCCTAAAATGAAGCCAAAAAACTTTCCAACTCTTGTTTGTGGCTCCACGTGGAAAGCTGACGAAACTGTCATTTTTGAAGCTCTTCATCTATTAAAAGATAAAAGCCTCTCTGTAATCATAGCCCCCCATGAACCCACTCCAGAGCATATTGAGAACTTAAAAAATCAGGCAGAAGAGCTTGGCATCCCCTACTCACTTTGGAGTGAACAGAACATACACTGGGCAGATCAAGCTCAGCTGAACCTACTTATTATTGATACTGTGGGTATTCTTGCAGAACTCTACGCATGGGGCCAGTGGGCTTTTGTAGGCAATAGCTTTGAAAAAAATGCGATTCATTCTGTTATGGAGCCTCTGGGGCAGGGACTTCTTACTTTTGTTGGCCCCTATCATAGCAACAACCGAGAGGCCTTGGAGTTCCAACACCTAAAATCCAATGCCTCAGGTGAAGCTTTCGTACAAGAGGTGGCTTCTGCAAGGGCATTGGCCGCTAAAATAGAAGAAACTTTCCAAATATCCTGGGGGGAGTTTCGATTTGATTTGAAAAAAGTATTTGAAACTAAGGCTGGAGCTAGCCAAAAAATAGCCCAAAACTTGATCCTTAAATCTTTACTTCGAATTCTTGACAAAACGCGCAATAAATCCTAAAAACTCCCCAAATGATTTTATATTTAAGAGAAATCCCCAAAGAGGGACGAAAATTAGTGCTCAATGAATTCACCGGGGAACTGACCGAGTCCCTAAAGGATATCGTTGGAGCCCTCCCCTATCGCCTTGAAGCTGATATCATCCCCATGGGAGAGTCCTACGACATTCGAGGAGAGATACAGACCTCTTCAGAGCAAACCTGCTCCTTTTGTGCTGATACTTTTTGGCTTCCCATTAAGGAAAAATTTCATGAGATGATACTAGGTGAAGATCAAAAAACCCTCAGTGGCTTTGATGAAAATTGGCTCCATGAGGATGTCCATGTTCTAGATCTTGAAAACCCCTATGAATTTAACTTTGGGGAGCTGATTCATGAAGTGGTGGCCCTTGCTATTCCCAGCCAACCAGAGTGCCAAAAGAATTGTAAAGGCCTATGCCCAGAGTGCGGGGAAAACCGAAATGAAGAGGATTGCCACTGCGCAGAGCAAAAAAAATTAGAGGAAAGCCCCTTTTCTGTTTTAAAAAGTGTAAATCTGAATTAGTACTTAATGTTCTTTGAACTGAAAGGAAGTTGTTAGTATGGCCCATCCAGCGGATAAAACAACACGATCTAAAAAAGGTATGCGTCGAGCCCATGATTTTCTTGTGGCACCAGCCGTGAGTCTTTGCCCTAAATGCAATGCTCTCATTCGCCCTCACACTGTTTGCCGTGAATGCGGAACTTATAGGGGACGTGAGGTATTGACCCCAAAAAGCTAAGGGGCTGAACATTGTATAAAGCAAAAATTTCGGGGACAGGGTCTTACCTTCCAGAAAAACTTTTAACAAATAAAGATCTTGAAAAGATTGTCGACACTAGTGATGAGTGGATTTATGAGCGCACAGGAATGCGTTCAAGACGCGTTGCTGATCCAGGTCTAGGCACCAGTGATTTAGCGCTTATTGCTTCTCAAAGAGCCTTAGAGGCCGCCAATTTAAAACCAAAAGATGTAGATTTAATTATCTTAGCCACTGTTTTGGCTGATCAGCCAATCCCAACAGGCTCATGCTTTTTACAAACAAAACTTGGCTGCCAAGGTGTTCCCGCTTTTGATTTAGGAGCCGCTTGTAGTGGTTTTGTCTATGCCGTAGCTGTAGCAAATCAATTCATTAAGACAGGGCTTTACAAAAATATTGTTGTTTCTGGAGCTGAGCTCCTCACCCGAATCGTCAACTACCAAGACCGAGAAACTTGTATTCTTTTTGGAGATGCTGCTGGAGCAGTCATAGTTAGCCGCAATGAGGATCCTAATGACCCTTCAGAAATTCTCAGTGAACACCTCCATGCCGATGGCCAACTTTCTGATCTTTTTGAAACCATAGCTGGCGGAACAAAGATGCCTTTGACCGATGAGATTTTTGCCAATCCAGATCTTCGCTATATGAAAATGAAAGGAAGAGAGATTTTCAAACATGCCGTGAGAACTATCTCAAAATCCTGCGAAGAAGCTCTAGAAAAAAATAATATGAAAAAAGAAAATGTGGATTGGATTATTCCCCATCAAGCAAATATTCGAATTTTAGAAGGCGTGGCCAAGCAGCTTGGGGTTTCTATGGAGAAAGTCATTTGCTGCATTGAAGACATGGGCAACACATCTGCCGCCACCATTCCTGTGGCCTTAGATTTAGCCGTTCGTGATGGACGTATTCAAAGAGGCCAGCATCTAATACTTACAGCCTTTGGAGCAGGACTAACTAGCGGCAGCGTCATGATTCGCTGGTAATTAAAAAAATTGTCTAAAAAGCTAAAGAACTATTTTCAACGGAGATGAAATCATGAGCTTTGCAGCGCTTTTCCCAGGTCAAGGTAGCCAGCACACTGGAATGGCTAAAAGTTTTTTTGATAATTTCACTTCAGTCCAAAGACTTTTTGAAGAAGCCAGTGACATTACGGGCCTTCATTTTAAAAAGTTATGCTTCGATGGCCCTGAAGCTGATCTTACACAAACTCAAAATACACAACCAGCTCTTTTATTATCGTCCTATGCTGCTTGGCTGTCAGGGCAAGAAGTTATTGGATTTAAAAATGCTCAGCTTTATCTAGGCCATTCTTTGGGTGAGTACACAGCTTGTGTCGCTGCCCATATTATTCCTTTTTCTGAGGCTATAAAAGCAGTGCATCTCCGGGGGCAATTTATGCAAGAGGCAGTCCCTGTTGGTGAGGGAGCTATGGCCGCAGTGATAGGTCTTGATGAAACCGAAGTTTTAAAGCTCTGCCAATGGGCCATGAAAGCCACAGGTGCAAGCCCCATAGAGCCTGCTAATTTCAACTGCCCAGGGCAAGTTGTTGTTAGCGGTAAAAAGACTTTGATCGATTTTGTAGCCAAAGAATTTAACGTTGAAAAAGTTTTGGGAGAACAGAAACGAGTTCGAATCATTCCGTTGAAAGTTTCGGCCCCATTTCATTGCTCTCTCATGAAACCTGCCCAAGAAAAAATGGAAGAGGTTTTAAGGGACCTCACTATTTTGCAGTCACAAGCTCCCCTTATTCAGAACTTTGATGGGCTTCCACACCAAGCGCCTGATGAAATTAGAAATAATCTTATCACTCAGATCTCGGGTGCTGTTCGATGGACTCAGAGCATAACTACAGCCGAGAAAAGCGGCCTTAAGCGCTACGTAGAATGGGGACCCGGCCAAGTTCTTAGTGGTTTAGTTAAAAAAATTGACTCTCAAGCAATCACTTTCAATATTCAAAACACAGAAGATTTAAAAAATTTAGAAAAGGATATGAAACAGTGGGTGGATTAGAGAATTTTAAAGTATTAGTGACAGGTTCTAGTCGCGGTATCGGAGCTGGTATTGCCCTAAAAGCAGCCCAAAAAGGGGCCCAAGTTGCTGTCACCTATAGTTCAAATCCTTCCTCCGCGGAAAAAGTTCTAGAAGGGCTCCCAGGCTCTGGGCACCTATTGGTTTCTCTCAATATTCAAGATGAAGAAAGTGTCAAAAAGGCTTTTGGAGATATACTGAAGAGCTGGGGTTCCATAGATGGCCTGGTCAATAATGCTGGGGTTACTGCTGATCAGCTACTTTTAAGAATGAAAGTGGAAGACTTTGATAAAGTCGTACAGACAAACCTAAGGGGGTCCTACCTTTGCACAAAGGAGGTCATTCGCCCTATGATGAAGAATAAAAAAGGCACTATAGTTCATATAACCAGTGTCATTGGTCAAATGGGGCAAGCTGGACAAGCAAATTATGCAGCCAGTAAGGCTGGCATTGAGGCTTTTAGTAAGTCCGTAGCTCTGGAACTTGCCAGCCGGAATATTCGCTCTAACTGTGTGGCTCCCGGTTTTATAGAAACCGATATGACCCAGGCCCTTAATGAGGAGCAGCGGGCTAAAATGCTGGCTGGTATTCCCTTAGGAACCATAGGCACTGCAGAAGATGTTGCAGCCTGTGTTTGCTTTTTATTAAGCGATGAATCAAGATATGTGACAGGACAGACGCTCAGTGTGAATGGCGGGCTTCTAATGCCATAAAAAGCATTGAGTTAAATATGTTTAAAAAGTAAATATTGAGAGATTTAAAAAAAACCTTGAAGGAGGATAAAATGGTAGTCGATCAAAAAGTGAAGGATATTATCGTAGAGCAACTAGGTGTAGATCCTGAAAGAGTCACTTCAGAAGCTTCGTTTATTGATGATCTTGGTGCTGATAGTTTAGATATCGTAGAATTAGTAATGGCTATGGAAGAGTGCTACGGCATTGAAATTCCTGACGAAGATGCTGAGAAGTTAAGAACAGTGTCTGATGTACAATCTTATATTGCATCAAAGGCAAATAACTAATTCTCCATGTCGAGTGTTTTTGAGCGCCCAGCAAAGCATCAAAGAAGAGTCGTCATTACTGGAATTGGTGTCATTAGTCCTCTAGGCAACTCTTTAAAAGAAACCTGGGCCAATGCTTTAGAAGGCAGGTCGGGAGTTCAGAGGATCACATCCTTTGACCCCACTCATTTTGATTCGCAAATAGCCGGTGAAGTAAAAGGCTTTAATTCCGACGATTACATTCCTAAAAAAGATCAAAAGAAAATGGATTTATTTATTCATTTTGCTTTGGGTTCTGCTGACCAAGCTCTAAAAGATTCTGGTTTGCAAATCACCGAAGAACTTTCGGAGCGAATTGGTGTTTATGTTGGTGCTGGTATAGGTGGGCTCCCTGCCATTGAAAAAACTCATCAGGTTCTTATGGATCGTGGCCCATCACGTATAACACCATTTTTTATTCCAATGGTGATTTCAAACCTAGCCGCTGGTCAAATAGCCATGAGATACAACTGCAAAGGTCCTAATCTTTGTGTTGTCACCGCTTGTGCTTCAGGAGCTCATGCCATTGGCGAAGGAGCTCAGTTTATTCGTAACGGCCAATGTGATGTTATGATTGTGGGAGGAACAGAATCGACGGTTTCACCTTTAGCTGTTGGAGGTTTTTCTGCCATGAAAGCCCTCTCCACCCGCAATGATCAGCCCACTATCGCAAGCCGCCCCTTTGATAAAGATAGAGATGGTTTTGTTTTAGGTGAAGGTTCTGCCATTCTTATTTTAGAAGATTATGAACATGCTCAAAAACGCGGTGCTAAAATATATGGTGAACTAACAGGTTATGGATCCTCCTGTGATGCCTATCATCTTACAAATCCTTCCGAGGGTGGCGAAGGAGCCGTCCGTGCCATGAAATCGGCCCTAGTCGATGCACAATTAAATTCTGAACAAATTTCTTATATCAATGCCCATGGAACAAGCACATCAGCAGGAGATCTTGCAGAAACAAAGGCTATTAAAAGAGTGTTTTCCAATGGCAAAGTGCCTCTTGTCTCTAGTACAAAAAGTATGACAGGACATTTATTAGGAGCAGCCGGTGCCATTGAATCCGCTTTTTGTTTGATGGCCTTAAACGACAGTGCCCTACCACCCACTATTAATTTGGATACGCCTGGTGAGGGTTGTGATCTGGATTACATTCCCCACACGGCTAGAAAAGCCGTTGTAGAACATGTGATGAATAATTCCTTTGGATTTGGTGGTACGAACTGTGCGCTTATATTTTCAAAAGTTTGATTTAGTTTTCATTCATTTATGAAAATTAGTTGCAACCAGAAACCGTGTAGCCTTCTACATAACAAGTACCATCTGTTGCTGCTGTGGATCCATTTGCCCCCGCCAAAACTGAAGGCGTAATTGTAGGAGAACCTGTTACGGAATTAAAACGCATATGAACACGTCCGCCGCCGCCACCACCACCGGGCCCAGTGCTACCGCCAGCTCCACCATTAGCATTGGCTGTGAGTGCCCCACTACCAGTATAAGTAAAGCTTTGTGCATCAACGAAGATCCCGCCGCCGGCCCCGCCACCAGCATTAGAAACATTTCCAGCGACTCCATTGGCATTAAAATCAAGATTTCCGGTGCTGGATAAAGTAATATTATTTATATAGGATTTTATCAGGCCACCGCCATTACCACCGCTTACGTTATCACTAATGGTACCGCCGCCACCACCCATAAAAATTTTTCCCATTAGGCACTTCATACTGGCTTCATAAATACCATCGGCACATCCATAGTTATCGCCCACAGGTTGGCCAAAGTTAGATCCACCAGTACATCCACCACTACCACCATGACCACCACCACAGCCAGAAGTTCCAGTTCCACCGGCATTTGAGAGAAGTCCAATACTTGTACCAAATACAGTGGATAAAAACCCAGCAGCACCCTGGCCACCACCTCGGTCATTGCCAGTAATGTACTCAGCCCCAACATAGCCTCCACCATTCACACTCACGGCTAAAGAACCAGCGCCAGTCATACTTAGATCACCTGCCACACGAAAAGTAAGTAAGCCCACCGCTGTATGATCAGTTTCTTCTAAATCTAAATATTGTGTATTATTAGCTTCAAGAGTGCCCGTTCCTGCTGAGGAATAATAAATATTATTAAAATTAGGGACTCGACTAATAAGCATACGACAATGAGCTGTGGAGTCGGCAGCACTAGCCGTGATACTAGCTCCTGAAACAGTTAAAAACCTAGAGTCATGCAATCGAATTCTTAAGTGATTAGCAGAGTAAAGAGCCTCTACCACTCCGCTCGAAGAATAGCCTGGATAAACATTACCACCACAACCAGAGCTAGCTTCACTAGCTACATAGAGCATGATTTCATCTCCGACAATGACCTTAGTGGACCAATCTTGACTACCGTATAGGGTGACGTCAGCAGCTTCTGCTCCATAACTTGAAGACATATCTGTAAGGCCATACACACGGGCCACAGAAAAATAAGGAACCCCTGTTGTGGGACTCGTTTGTGAAGATAAATTGATAGTAGCACCAGCCCCTACGGTGAGGTCTCCGTCGGCTCCATTGCCATAATACCCACCACTATCTCCGTAACCATGTGAAAAATAACAATCTTCAATTTTTGTAGTAGAAAAAGCAGCGTTCAATGTGACGGACTGATTTCCTGGAACTAAGTTCACATTTTGTGAAGCCAATACATAGGGCTCACTTAACTTATCTTCAGGAACTCCTGACTTAAAATCAGCACAGTAATTACTGGATTCTGCATTAAAACCCACAAGAATAATTTGTCTTTGCCCAGACGGAATTGACAAATTAATGGTGCTCCCAGCTGGCACTCCCCCATAGGACACTCCCACAGGAATCACGGCACCTGAAGTTGTGGTGCACTGACCTTCTGAAGAAAAATCTGAACCTCCAACAAAAACTAAAAAACAGTCAAAACCTGAAAGTGCCGTTGGATTTAATAGTGGATTAAAAGGTGTATCTGTTTGAGAAGAAGTCATAATGCCATTTTGTAGAGTGGCCTTTGTAGAAAAGGAAGTTGACCCATAGTAGTGAGTGGAGCCAGCGGAGTATACCTTTACAGTTGATTGAGAGAGAATGCCTTGGCTTGGCAAGGTTAATGCTAAGGAAGCTGAGTTAGAGTTTTGATCCTGCTGACGAGTGCAAGCCAATGAACTCAGTGATAATATTATTAGTAGTAGTGACACTCTCATACCAATGTCTTATCGGCCATATAGAGATCAACCTTAGTTTAAACATCAATTAGATATTGTCTCAACTTAAGGCAAATTATAATTGCAATCTATTATTAAGCGATAAGTTGTTATCCACCATGGTTCACCTGATGTGGGGTGAGTTCCATTGAGAGACTCAATCTGAATGATATTATCATCCGGTTTGATAGCTCCAGTGGCATCTACAGACACTGGAAAGTTATTGCCCGGATTCGCATTGGGATCTTCATAGTAACTTTGCTGTCCATTTAAGTAAATGCGACCACCATCATCAAAAAGAATCTCAGCAGTGGCTCTTACATTTTGAGCATCACCAGGAAGTGCACAATTATGACTACCAGAGATACTCCACCCGAGATATTGAGCCGCAGGATTATTTATGTCAGATGGATAGTTTTCAAAGTTACATATTTGATGGCATTCACCCTGATGACTTTGATTAATTTTTTGCGAAGAACCTATATTAGCAGTTGAACCATCATTACATTGCTTTGTCTGCTGAAGGTCGTAAACAAGCAGTTGTCCTGCACACCGATAGGTTTCACTAGCACCCGACTGGGTGATTTCAGTCCACTGAGTTCCATGAGGATGTCCTGAGCAACTACACCAACCACTTTCATTATGAGAGATAAGTTGATCCGAAGTTAAACTCAAACTTCCATTGGAGCAAGTATAGGTTTTTACCTTTTGATCTATACAGCTCTTACCACTACAACTCGGCGTACAAGATTGACTGTAATTTTCGGTTTTTGTAGCTCCATGAATAGCACCATCACAGTTACAATTTCCAGTAGTGCGATCTAAAACCTCTTGTCTTTGAATCTCCGAAGCAGAACCAGATGTGCATTGGTAGGTCACATTCAAATCAAAATACTTTGTTTTACCGCCAAAGGAGCAGCTGGCATCAGCTTCTGATCGATAGTCATCTGTATGAACAGTCCATTGAGAACCATCAGAGTGCCCTGCACAGGAAACTGGACAGCTACCTGTTGTAGCACAATTTGTATTTTGACTAGATTGATTGACCCATGAACCATTATTACAGGATTGCGTAGTGAGCACATCGCAGGTTTCCACCTTTTGAGAGCACTCTAGGGAATGGGTGAAGGCATCTATGGCTGTTTGCTGGCGAGTCCCACCATGGGCAACACCATCACAAGAACATAGTCCTGAATATCGTAGATTCACCTCTTGAGCAGCTCCCATTTCTTCCATGTTTCCGTTATGGCATTGACGGGACAGCTGTAGGTCGTAAGTGACTATTTGACCAGTACAGGTTCCAACTCGAGTAAGATCCTTTGTTTCTTCAACAGCGATTTGCCCCTCTTGATACTCTTGTCCCCCATAGAGACAAAGTAGGCCTGTGGAGTTTAGACCTGTCTTTCCCTTAGCAAATTCTACTTTGGAGCAGTTTTGAAACAGCACAACAACAATACTTAGCAGAGCAATAGAAAGCGCTCCAAAAGCTGATATTTTACGGTTCATATCACTCCCCCATTGTCTCATCGGTAGACAAGTTTAAAATATAAAGAATTGTTTTGATGACTAGGGCTAACTCATTAAAAAGTCTCATTTTAATACAATTCCAACTTGCCTAGAATAAGGTCTCAGCCTAGGCTAAGACATGACTATATATATAGCCAGCGACCATGCCGGATTTGATTTTAAGCAGCAACTGAAGCTCCAACTTCAACAAAGTCCTTTGGCCTTAAAGATTGAAGATCTGGGGGTTCACAGCCCTGAAAGATCAGACTATCCCGATCAAGCGGATCTTCTTTCTAAAAAAGTACTTAAAGAAAATGGAATGGGTATTCTTATCTGTGGCTCTGGCATCGGTGTTTCCATACGTGCCAATCGATTTCCTGGAATTCGTGCCGCTTTAGTGTGGGACACGCTCTCAGCAGCTCTGGCCCGACGACATAACAACGCCAACGTAGTATGCCTTGGAGCTAGGCTAATACCACTGGGTTTAGCTTTTGAAATTGTCCAAACTTTTTTAAATACAGAATTTGAGGGCGGCCGCCACGAAGGACGAGTTAAAAAAATAGATGCGCCATTGAATTAACTTGGGAGACATCATTCATGAATGATCTAAAAAATACAGACATAGAAATCTACAACTCTATTTCTAAAGAGCTTCGCCGACAGCAACAGGGCTTAGAAATGATAGCCTCAGAGAATTACACCTCTCAGGCCGTCATGGAGGCTCAGGGTTCTATACTTACTAATAAATATGCAGAAGGATACCCCGGGAAAAGATATTATGGTGGATGCGAGTTTGTTGACCAAGTAGAGCAAATAGCTATTGATAGGGCTCAAAAATTATTTAATTGCGAGCACGCCAATGTTCAACCACATTCAGGATCCCAAGCCAATATGGCTGTTTATTTAGCGGCAGCTAAACCTGGTGATACTGTTTTGGGATTGGATTTAAGTCATGGTGGCCACCTCACCCATGGCTCGCCCGTTAACTTTAGTGGCCTACTTTTTAACTCTGTCTCTTACAAACTAAATTCAAAAACTGAACTGATCGATTTTGATCAAATTCATCAGCTGGCAAAAGAACACAAACCCAAAATACTATTGGCAGGCTATAGTGCTTATTCACGGCAACTAGATTTTGCAAAATTTAAAGAAATCGCAGTGGAAGTGGGTGCATTATTGTTTGTAGATATGGCTCATTTTGCAGGTTTAGTCGCCGGCGGAGCCCATCCCTCCCCCATTCCCTACGCTGACTATACAACAACAACAACTCATAAAACTCTTCGCGGCCCTCGAGGTGGATTAATCTTATGTTCTAAAGAACGTGCTAAAGGTATTAACTCTAAAATATTTCCTGGAATTCAGGGGGGACCCTTAGAACATGTTATTGCAGCGAAAGCTGTTGCTTTTGGCGAGGCCTTAAAACCTGATTTTAAATGTTATGCAGCCCAGGTAGTACAAAATGCAAAAGCTTTGGCTGACGCCCTAATGAACGACGATTTTAAAATCGTTAGTGGCGGAACTGATAATCATCTTATTCTCATGGACCTTACAAATAAAAATATATCTGGAAAACTTGCAGAAGAGGCCCTTGATAAAGCAGGAATTACAGTAAATAAAAACACTGTTCCTAACGAAACAAGAAGCCCTTTTGTGACCAGCGGAATTCGCATTGGGTCTCCAGCGCTCACCACAAGAAATATGAAAGAAGCTGAATTTAAACAAATAGCTCATTGGATTACAAAAGTCTTAAAAAGCCCTGAAGACGATAAAGTCTTAAGTTCTGTTCGAGGAGAAGTTTCTTCTCTTTGTGAACAATTCCCCATATACTCAAAAATATGAAGATTTTGGTTTCCAATGATGATGGCATACAGTCTCCTGGCCTTCATTCCTTAGCCGATGCCCTTGCTGAACTGGGCGCACAGGTCACGGTAGTTGCTCCCCAAATTGAAAGATCTACGACGGGGCACTCATTGACTCTGCACAAACCTCTACGCATCAAAGAAGTCAGTCCCAATAGATTTTATGTAAGTGGCAGTCCAGCTGACTGTATCTATTTAGGCACCAGACAAATTATGAAAACTAAACCAGATCTTGTGGTTTCGGGAATTAACCATGGGGCTAATTTAGGACAAGATCATTTTTATTCTGGAACTGTGGCTGCAGCCAGAGAGGCTTCATTTTTTGGAATTACTAGTGTTGCCTTTAGCCTTTGTTATACAAAAGGAGATGACCCTTTAACCTTGCATTGGAAAACCGCCACAGAAATTGCTAAAAATATTATTCCAAAGGTATATCAAGATAAGTTTCCTAATACTCATGTTCTCAATATCAATGTTCCTAATTTACCTTTGGATCAAATCAAAGGCTTAAAATTTGGGGTGCAGGGTCGTCGAATTTATACTGATGCCGTAGCCGAAGGCACTGACCCCAGAGGTAAAAATTATTATTGGATTGGTGGTATTCAAAATGGGCACGATGACATAGAAAATAGCGACTGCAACCTTGTTGCCGATGGTTTCGTGGCTATGGTACCTCTAAAAAGTGACTCAACAGATAAGGAGCTGATGAGTACTTATCGTGCGTGGGAGAAATAATACTTGCTTAAACCATTTGCCAGATCATTTTTTGTATTACTGGCCTTATCATTCAGCGCCTGTTCTGTCTCCACTCCTCGACTTGAAAGTCACCTTCAAGAAAATGCCCTTGAAAAAAAATCGCGACAGTACTCTTCCACTGAAAGTACATCCTCAGGCAGCATTAGCTTTATATGGCCTCTCAATGATGGACGAGTTAGTCAGGAATTTCGACGCCCTGTTGGAAGAAAGCGAGCTCATCGAGGCGTAGATATTGCCGCACCTAAAGGAACAAAAGTGATGGCAAGTCATAGTGGCATCGTTCTTTATTCTGGAAGGCGCTTTCGAGGTTTTGGGCGTCTAGTAATTATAGAAAGTTGGGATGGCAAGTGGGCCACATTTTATTCACACTTAAATAGAAGTTTTGTTAAAAATGGGCAGAAAGTAAAACAAGAGCAGGTGATTGGAACAGTCGGTAAAACAGGACGTGCCACGGGCTACCACCTCCATTTTGAAGTACGCAAACACAATGAAGCCATCAACCCACTACTAGTTTTACCTTAGGTCTACGCTATTTTAAAATCAGAACCACCAGAGCTCCTACAATCCCCCCACCTAGGGCAGCCCCAATAAAATAAAGTAGAAAGTTATTTTTATCTCTTAAAGAGGGAGCAACATCAGCCTTTTGTCGCTGTTTTTCACTTTCAACGAGTTCCAAATAGTGCCCTAACCTCTCTTGGAGCTCATCCACTTCGGCTAAAGTTTGAATCATTTTCTCACTAGGTTTTGGAGCCTGTCGATTGACCACAGAGAGCCAAAATGGATGTCCTAAGCTGGGGTGTTTTTCAGAGAGCAATAAATACCACTCTAAAGCGCGATAAATATGAGGTGGGGCATCTTGATATTTTTTTGTCCATCGAGTCCAGGCCGATGGATCGACCATTAATAATTGGCATATTTTACGTCGTGAAAGGCCCAATCGACCTCGAACATCCTCCAGATCGCCATGCTGTTCTTTAAAAACCTTAATTTGAGCTTCATAGGTCCATCGATCAGTGGATTTAGATTTAAAAGACAGGCTCTTTTTTTGAGCCTCTGAGTTTGTTGGAAATTCCGTTTCTATGCATTCTCTCCATTTTTAATATTGTGATTCACAATAACTTCTTTAAATTTCACCATATAAACCGTTGTAATTCACATTATTTATTATTACGCATGGCGCTAAGTAGGTAGTTTTCCCAGCATTTTTGAAATTATGGAGACAAACACCTTAGGCCCTCATTTATTTCAAATTGGACTGTAACTTTTAGTTATAAATTACAGTATTAAACTACTGAAAATACTTGATTTTTATATTTATGATGTAAAAATAGGCTTAAAAACTAGGTTTTTAGCTCAGATTTTTTTTCACAAGTGAGATTACTGCAAAGCGTAATTACAGGAGATTCTAATGTCCACTGCTCGCTATCAGTTAAACAAAAATAAGTACCTCCTAGATCCAGAGGCTGAGAAGTTGGAGCATATTTTATTGGATTTTTATCAAGATGATCCCCGAAATTGCCTCCTCTTATCCCTTCTTCTTCGCACAGGAGCTCGTGTGAGTGAGGTTTTAAACCTTAGAAAGCAGGATCTAAACCCCTTTGAACATACGGTGTTTATACGAGGCCTTAAGGGGAGCAATGACAGGGAATTACCCCTTCATGAGGACTTTTTTAAACAACTCTATACCTACGCTAGCGCACAGCCTGAAGAACAATTTTTTAATATTAGTTATAATCGTCTAAGGCAAATATGGGATCTTTATCGTCCCGCCCATAAAAAGCTCCACTGCCTCAGACACACTTTTGCCATTCGGCTCTACAAAAAGAGTAAAGATTTAAGGCTAGTTCAATTTGCCTTGGGACATAGGAATATCACCAATACGATGATTTATGCAGACTATGTCTACACTCAAGATGAGCTCAAAAAAGCAATTTTAACCTAAAAGCTCTCATGAGCAAAGATGGTCCGCTGACTCCATTTTTGCTCATGATCCGAATTGCAGCTAAAGATAGCAAAAACCTCTATACACAATTTCCTCTTGAGTGCTTGAGTTTTGCCCACTGGATCTAGCGAGAGTTCTTTCACCATTTTCACTCACCAACTGAAGCTCCAAAGATTCAGTCATCGTGTTCAAACGATATTCCACTGTTTGATATCCAATGTAATTCACAGGTCTGTTGTAGCAGTAGCGACGACCCCGTGGATAATATGGGCAATCACGAACATAGCGAACCACGTGACAAGTCTCGGTTCTGCGAAGAGGCTCTGATTGACTAAAACGCTCTGTAGATTGTCCTCTAAGACTAAAAGATTGGCCAAGCTCTCTTGCGGAATAAGAGAAAGATTTGCCCCTTTCTGGTGCATTTCTCCCCACTGGGACTAAAAGCCTTAACTCCACATCATCATGAGCAACTGCGTCTTTAATTTCTAATTTCAATTCACGGTCATTTTCATCGTAGTCCATCCGGGTGCGGTAAGTCCCAGGCATAATTTGATAGGATCTTCCTTTCTTATCAATAGCAGTAAACTCTGAATCTACAGTCATGGTTCCTTTGAGCTCACAGGCGCTCAGTGCTAATAAACTAGCAAGCAGTACAAAATATTTCATTATATTTCCCTTTCATGTTTTTTAACTATGGGCCATTTTGTAGCCCAAACAGCTAAGTGACTCACTTTCCAAGCACTAAGAGCAAGGAAAATGCCAAAAAAAAGGAGCCCGTAGGGCTCCTTTTTAGAAACTAAGGATATTTAAATTTAGTAGCAGCTTCCGCCGGAAATCACTTCCGTATTGGAGTAGGAAGAAGAAAGATTGATATCTGCCAACTCTCCACCGTTTGAATCTACAAAGCGCACTTCGGAGGTCGTATTTGTTGTAACAGTCACCGAAGTCACAGGAACTGTGTAGTACTCAGTTCTAATGACAGGCTCATACCAACAGTCATTCCAACAAGCATCCTCACTGGCGTGAGCTGTGGATATTCCAAGAATCTCCAATAAAGCCGACGTATTTACGTCAGGATGAGGGCGAGGTCTTGGCCTTGGTGCTGGACGCGGAGCTGGCGTCGGACGAGGCGCAGGGGCTGGTCTTGGTATA
>Ga0066639_10000773_pt1 | contig 28396 bp, 30 predicted proteins | sample CryGeyCG2114_010_2_FD_59504 | JGI IMG/M metagenome (GOLD analysis project Ga0066639, IMG submission 59504) | Groundwater microbial communities from aquifer - Crystal Geyser CG10_big_fil_rev_8/21/14_0.10 | ecosystem: Environmental > Aquatic > Deep subsurface > Groundwater | place: USA: Utah...
GCCACGATTATTAATTCCTAAAAAAATATTCGGGGCTGAAGCGGCAACGATTGCATTAATTGCATTTTTAGCATCACCACATCGATCATTTTTAAGTCCGACCGGCATTGATAACCCAGATGCTAATTGACGATGAATTGGAGACTCAACGGTTCTAGCACCAATAGCGGCATAAGAAATTAAATCCGCAATATATTGGGGAGTAATAGATTCAACAAATTCAGTTGCGATCGGAATTCCCAGCTCATTAATTCTTAAAAGCAACTGACGACTGATTTGCAACCCGGCATCAATATTAAATCCATTATTAGGGTTAGGTTCAAAAATTAAACCTTTCCAACCATGTATAGTTCGAGGTTTTTCCAGATAACACCGCATGACGATAAATAGATTATTTAATGATTTTTTCAATTTTGCTAATTGTATCGCATATTCAATCGCTTCATCAGTATTATGAATAGAACATGGGCCAATAATCGCTAATTTCTTACTACTTCTACCGGATAAAATATTTTCTATCTCTTCGCGGCCGGCCAAGACATTAGCTTCAATGGCAGCAGAAACAGGAAATTTGTTTTTTAAATCAATCGGAGAAATTATTTCTATAATACCATTCGGTAAAACATTAAGATTATTTAGTTTATCAGGTATATGATCGGCTCTCGGATATGATCCAATTACCCAGACATGAGATGATTCATTATTAATCGCTTTTATGGCTGATTTCAACGGCTCACAACCATAATGCCCTTCCAACTCTCCTAAAAAGATATAATCACCGTACTTGGTTTTGGCTGGATGAGAACTAATCTTATCCATGTTAATACCGTTAGTCGCTAAACTATTAGCAAATCTCGCCAAAGTTCCTTTTTCATGCTTTAAGGTAAATAATATTGTAGTTTTATCATCCCCCGTTGGCTTAATTGATCGGCCTCCCAAAAAAATAAATCTCGTCAAATTATGCTGAGAATTATTAATATTTGACTTTAATATTTCAAGTCCAAATATTTCAGCGGCTAATTTCGAACCAATAGCAGCTATTGTGTTATCTGAATTATTCACAACTTTTTTAACGGCATTAACAGTGCTAACATCTTCAGTAATACTTACGTTTAATCCTTTAAGAAAAGTTGAACATTGGGTGATTGCCTGAGGGTGAGAAATAATTTCTTTAATATCGCTAATTTCTGTGCCCGGTTTCACAATTAACATTTGATTTATTGGCAAAAATAATTCGCGAGTAATTTTAAGTACCTGACGATGCTGACGATGATAATTACTACTAATAAAAAAATCCATAGTTTCATTGACATCACCACCAAACGTATTTTCAACCGGTACAACTGCATAATTTATTTCTTTAGCCAACAACGCCTGCAAAACATCACAAATACTATTAAAACCAACTAGCTCCATTTTTTGCTTATAAAACGAACCTGCCTCCACTGCTGCCTCGTAACTAAAACTACCCGGCTGACCTAAATAACCTAATCGTTTCATCTTACTTCCTCCTGGATTATTTATATTTATCAATTATTTTTTTAATTGTAATGAGCCATAATAACAAAAAAACTGACCTTTTGTGTAGATCAGCCGTTGTTATTGTTATCCTAATTATTGATACCCAAACAAACTGATCTATCGGTCAGTAAAGAAGCTAAAGCCAAAAAACCAATTGTTTGTTCGTATATTCATAGAATATTATTACCTTACATCATCACTGAAAATTTGTCAAATATATAAAAAAGGGTTAAGTTTTTTTACTTAACCCTTGATTGAAAAAATGAACTATAATTGACTTTTACGATTCAGGGCTGAAATGATAGCCTGAGCTGCGGCCTGATCAATATTACTACCCTGACCAACCCCCCAAATACTTCGAGAATCAAATTTAAGCAGAACAAAAGCCATTGCTGAAGCATCTGAACCTCCGGTTCCGGTAATTGCATCATCATAAAATTCCATGACCTCAAAATTATTTACTCCCAAACCATTAAGGGCCTTCACAAACGCATCAACCGGACCATTACCGTCAGCTTCATGCTCATAATCAAATTGTGAAATTATGATTTTAATTCTGCCATGAATTACCGCCGGATCTTCCTGATCGGGATTCGGCCAATAACCAATCAAATAATATATACTATGGGAATTAATATTAATAAATTCTTCCTTAAACCACTTCATTAACTGTTCAGCCGATACTTCCCCGCCAGTACTATCAATTTTATTCTGCATAACTTTTCGAAAAACCGGCTGGAAACTTGAAGGCAATTTTATTCCAAAATTGTTTTCCATAATCCAGGCCATACCACCCTTACCGCTCTGAGAAGTAATACGAATAATTTCCTCGTATTTCCTACCAATATCATTTGGATCCAGTATTAAATATGGGACCACCCATGACTGACGACCATTATTAATCACTTTTTTAATGGCGTCCTGATGAGAGCCAGAAAAAGCAGTGAAAACAAGTTCACCAGAATAAGGCTGACGCGACGGGACTGTCATACCGGTTAGGCGCTGTACCGTCTCTACAATCTTTGACAGGTCGAAAAAATCAAGTCCAATGTTTATTCCGCGAGAAAACAAATTTAAGGCAACCGTGGAAATATCAGTATTACCAGTGCGTTCCCCATGTCCAAACAAAGTTCCTTCTACCCGATCAGCGCCGGCCAATAATGCCATTTCGGTTGAAGCAACAGCCATCCCTTGGTCATTATGAGCATGAGTGGATATCAGCACTTGATCACGATAAGGAAAATTCCTGATAAAATACTCAAACATGTCGGCGACTTGGTTGGGCGGACGTCGCTCAACCGTGGCCGGCAGATTCAAAATCATCGGTTTTTCAATAGTCGCTTGTCCCCACTCTTCAAAAACTGCCGTGCAAATTTTTAAGGCAAAGACGACGTCCGTGTCGGTAAACTCCTCTGGGGAAAATTCGTGACGAATGTCACTTTCAGGCATTTGCTCTGCCAACTGTCGAATTTGACATGTAGCCGCTACTGCCCGAAAAATTGTTTCTTCTGGACTGATTTTAAAAACGTGTTTCATATGAAGTTCAGAAGTGGCAATATATGAATGGACACACGCCTTTCTCACACCGATTAACGATTTCATGGTTTCATCGATTAAATTCGCTCGGCACTGCGTTAAAACCATAATGGTGACATCTTCCGGAATGTGATGTTCCTCAATTAACCGACGGACGAAATCAAAATCATCTTTGCTGGCTGACGGAAAACCAACTTCAATCTGCTTAAAACCAATTTTACAAAGGAGCTGAAAATACTCCAGTTTTTGAGCCGGATTCATCGGATTAGGCAAAGCCTGATTGCCATCTCTTAAATCAACCGAACACCAAATTGGACTTTTTGTAATAATGTTGGAAGGCCACTGACGATCGGGTAAATCAATTGGGTTTAACGGTAAATATTTATGTACCATTTCTCTATCCTCCTATTTTTTTATTTTCAAAGATCTTATTTTTACATAAAAAATATCAGCTTTCCGGTGGAAGGCTGACTGGTGATTACCTAATTATCTTTTTAGTTAGGCACTAGTAAACTTTCCACCTACAAGCTGGGGTAATAACAAGCCTAATAATAACAAATTTGATTGTTTAGTGAAAAATTTCATAATTAATTAGAGTTTATACTTTAAATAAAATTTTGTCAAATAGAGAATATCAACTCCGAGGCAAGCTCTGGGCTCAACAAAGATGCTCGCACTTTGTCTCCGCCACAAGCGGCAGATTGTCCTTTCCACTTCACTCGCTCAAAAATACAAAAATTTCATTTTTGTAGTTTACTCGCTTTATTTGGTAATAAAAAATAGCTACAACGTGTTTGAGTTGTAGCTATTAAAATTAAATGAACAAATTTATTTAAGTAACTGTTGATAGCAATCGGTTAAAGCTTTAAAGCTAGCTTCCAAAACATTAGTTGACGAGACTATGGAACCAACTGATTTATCTTCACTAACCATCCGAAGTGTAATTATAACCTCCGATGCCGTGTCTTGACCGCCTAGCTTTACCACTGAATAACTTTCAAGTTTTATCGTGTCTACTTTCTTTTTAGCAATCTCCAAAGTCTTATCGTCTAACTCTTGTTGAGTTAGTGATTTAAATTTTTTTTGAGAGGAATAACCTTTATCGACTATTAAGCGATCAAATTCGGCTTTGACAAGTATTTTTCGAATAGCGTTATCAAGCGCATTAACCGGACCATGACCTTCAGCGACTTCATAATATTTAACACTATTAAGTATTACTTTCAATTTTGCTTCGTCAAGATCCCATTCTGAGTCATTACTATTTATAGATTTTTTACTATACCCGGCGATAACGCGAACACTCTCAACTTCATTAAATAACTTTTCTCGTTTTTTCATGGCTAGGTCTCCTAGTTAAAATTTAATGCGTGTGACCGTTTACCACTAATTCATAAATGTACCCATCCAAAAGCGCTTCCCATGAAGCTTCAATAATATTTTCATGGATTGCCATAGTCGTCCAGGTCTTTCGGCCGTCGGTGAACTCAATCCGAACCCTAACTTTAGCGGCCGTCCCTCTACTAGCATCAACGATTCTAACTTCGTAATCATTCAAACGAACCTGCAAAAGTCTAGGATAACGCTTATGCAATGTCCGTCGCAAAACATTATCAAAGGCATTGATCGGCCCATCACCATCAGCATTATTAAGCTTAGGCTTACCGTCAATTTTCATTCTAAGACTAGTTTCGGTTGCAACTTTACAATCAACTTTTTTGTCAATTATTGCCCGAAAACTGACAAACTCAAAAAAATTCGGTAACCGTCCAAGCTCGCGCAATAAAAACAAATGAAAAGAAGCATCGGCCAGACCAAAATCACCGCCATCATCAACCAACTTCTGATGCGCTTCGGCAATTTGCCCAACTTGATCATTGGGAATTTCAATTCCTAATTCATTAGCTTTACTGATTAAATTAGCCTTTCCTGATTGATCAGTTACACCTACGCGCCGATGGTTGCCGACAATACTTGGATCAGCATGCCAATAATTTCCATGATCTCTTAACGAAGCTGATTCATGCATTCCGGCTTCTGTATAAAAAGCCGAGCTACCCACCCATGGAGTGTTATTTTTCGGCGGTAAATTCAATACATCACAGACTAAAAGGTAGGTTTTTTGCATATTAGCAAGCTGCTCTGAGTTAATACCATCAACATTATAATCTAGCGCGGCGTTCGGAATAAAACTACACAAATCAAGATTTCCTGTCCGTTCTCCGATTCCACCGATGGTTCCCTCAACTAGACAAACTCCGGCCTTAAATGCGGCTTCCGCATTAGCTAACGCCCGTCCGCGATCATTATGGGTGTGAATTCCAAGATGATCCAGAGGAATAATTTTTTTAACGGCTAAAATTGCTTCGGTGATTTTTTCCGGAGACATCTTACCATTAGTGTCACACAAGACAATCCAACTGGCACCACTTTTAAAAGCCAGGCTTAAAGTCTTAAGAGCATAAATTAAATCATCTTCAAAAAATGCCTGAAAAAAATGCTCGGCATCATAGATAACTTCTATTCCTCTTGAGACTAAATCGGAAACAGAGGTTTTAATAAGATTAAGATTTTCTTCGGGCGTTTTATGTATTGCTTTAACAGTATCTTGCGCCCTAGTTTTACCAACTAAAACCCCTGCCGGTGCCCCAAGACTAATTATAGCTGAAACATCATTAGGATGAGTCCGGCCAAACGCCGCAACCTTTCCATTTAATTTTAACTCACAGGCCGCCTTAATTCTCTCTTGGGTTGGCTTACTTGCTGTTGCAAAGCCGACTTCATGATAAGACACCCCCAGCTTGTCAATTGCCTGAATGGCCAAAAGCGCTCCATTCAGTTCAGTCGTCTGTACTCCTTCACCTTGGATACCGTCACGAAACGTCGTATCCTTAATTATTAATTTTCGTCTCATCTAATTCATCCTCCCTCTAATTTATTATCAATACTTTATTTTTTAAATTATCAAAGTACAAATTTGTCCAAACAAGACAATCAAAAAAGTCCGCCGAGAGGGGCGGACTACTTTCATTATCTTACTTAGCGTTTATTTAATAGAAAGTCTTCCACCCGTCGGTTGGCTGATAATAATATTAATAATATTTTTATTCTGGATGGAGGTCATAAAATGTTTTTTAAGATATTTGAATCTTAGTACAAATATTAATTACCGTCAAGAAGACAAATAACTTGGTTCAATTTCCGCAACGTTCAGCTAATCATGGCCGCTTCGGCCGCAAATGCGCTAACCCAACCTAAAATCATTAAAGTGGTCAAAATGGCAAAACTGGAAATAAATACAAATAATGCGGTTTCGGTAAAGCTTTTTAATTTAGATTTAGGTTGATAACGATAATTGTTGCTTAAATAAGGCATATTTTTTGTTAGTTATCTGCTAATATGATTTTCAATAAACTTAAACAGGTCTTTTTCCAAGACTCTATAGGTCTTATGGCCAATTTTTGCAGCTTTAAGTTTCTTAGCCGCCACCCAACGATAAACCGTTTTCTGACTTACTTTCATTATTTTGGCCACTTCTTCTAATGTTAGAATTCCGTAATCAGGCACAATAATTATTGATTTTATTTTTGTTTTATTATACAAAAATATGTCCTACATTGTCAAACATGAGTTATGCACAGTTTATCATTATTAAGTATTGTATATTATATATAATCTATTGTCCTACATTGTCTACTAATTATTGCCAATAATAGAAAGGTTAAAAAATACCAAAATATATCTACTAATAACAAAAAAACAGATGACTAATCACCTGCTTTTTTGTTATTGAAATTTAATAAAGGTTATTCAAACATTACATCTTCATCAGTGCGCTTATAATCATAAATTTCTTCCTCTCTAAACCAAAGTTGTTGTTCATAATTTGCCTCTTCGGTATTACCAGAAGCATGCATAATATTTCGAACCGCCCGGCCCTTCATATTAGCTAAAGCCGGAGAATCAATTGAGTAATCCCCTCTAACAGTCCCCGGTTCGGCAAAAACCGGCAAAGTATTCCCGGCAATCATTCGGACATTATCAATTGCATGAACACCTTCTAACAATACGGCGACGACCGGCCCAGAAGTAATAAAATTAATATTCCACTTATTAACCATCATCCCAATTTCTTCCGGGGTCAATTCCCCAAATTGTTCTTTTGGATCCTTACCATATTTCTCATAAGTCTTTAAAGTTTTTTCCCCAATTGCCCGCATTAATTCAGTGCGAGATTCTGGATAATGTTTCTTTGCTAAATCTTCATCAACCCAAACAAGTTTAAGGCCGATGATTTTTAAGCCCATTTTTTCAAAACGGCTTAAAACTTGACCGACTAATCCCCTTTTTACGCCGTCTGGCTTAACCAAAACGACTGTTCTTTCTTTTTGTAGTTCTGACATAATTATTTATTTTTTAAATGTAAATTAATTTTTTCTAAAACTTGACTTGGAGTCAGGCTAGATTTAACGATATAATCATTAGCCCCCATCGCCTTGCCTTTTTCCATATCAGCCTTCTGTCCAAGATTGGTTAAAAGTAACACTGGGATATTTTTAGTTTTATCATCCTGCTTTAATCTCGATAAAACCGCAAAACCATCCATTTTCGGCATCATAACATCCAATAGAATCAAATCGGCTGGCTGACTTTTGGCTAAATCTAAGCCACTTTCACCATCCGAAGCAATTGATAATTTAAAACCGGCTCCTTCAAGCCTTATTTTATACATTTCAATAATGTTGTGATCGTCCTCAATGAGAATAATTTTTTTATCAGTCATTGTTAAAATTATAAATTATTATAAAACCATTATAACATAATTTGATTATATTTCAAGGATATTGGTATTCTACCGGTCTTATATCGATTCCGTCGCTAAAAAAAATAACATCGCCGGACTGATCTGTCCGTAAAATATCTGATGGAAGATTTAACAAACTATTGACCGTATCGCCATGTGGATGATTAAATTTATTATCTTCGCCGCAAGAAATTACCGCCCAATCGGGGCTAACCGCTCGTAAAAACAACGGGCTATTGGCGGTATTTGAGCCGTGATGGCCGACCTTTAAAATATCAGCGGCCAAATCCAAATTTTTATTAACCAAAATTTCTTCATTTTCAAAATCACCGGTCAGCATAATTTCAGTCTGACCGTAAATTAATTTAGCGACAATTGAAACATTGTTAAAATTTTCGACTGGCTGGTTAAAAAAACTCTTATCAGGATATAAAATTATTAATTTAATCCCGCCTGAAAAATAAAATATTTCCGGCTGGTTAGCAATTAAAACATTAATATTTTTTTCCTTAATTAAATCTAGCCAAACTAAATATTCTGCTTGTTGACAATCTACCCCGACGGCCAAAATATTTTTGACTTTATACCGTTTTAAAACTTCAATTAAACCAATAAGGTGATCCGCGTGAGGGTGAGTCAAAATCATTAAATCAATGCTACGATCATAAAATGGCAAGTATTTCCCTAATTTATAAACTACTGAATTATCCGGCCCACCGTCAATTAAAATATTTTGCTTGGCCGGCGTCCGAATCAAAATAGCGTCACCTTGACCGACATCAAATACATAAAATTCTAAATCATGATGTCTTACTTCAATAAATAAAATAAAACTTAATAAAGCCAACCAGACTAATAAAATTAAATAAAAATATTTAATAATTTTTTTGGCTGTAATCATAAAGAGATAGCGGCTAAAGGAATTAAGGCAAAAATTTCAACCGCTTTAATTAAGTAGGTTAAAAGAATCCAAACGGGAAAAAATAAATATTGAGCAAAGGCCGGGACCAACAACGATAAAAAAATTGCGCCAAAACCAATAATCATTAGATAGGGCAAACTGGGTAAAACTAATAAATTAACAATTGAGCTAACTAAAGATAGACGGCCAAAATTATAGATTATTAAAGGCAGGGTGGTAAATTGAGCCGACAACGACATTTGCAACGACTCTTTTATGCCAAATACTGACGGAATCTTTTCCAACCACGCTTCAATCAATGGTAAAAAATATATCAACCCTAAAACCGCACAAAAAGACAATTGGAATCCAACGTCATCACGTAAAATTTTTGGATTTATTAAAATCATTATACTGGCGGAAAAAATTAAAGAATTAGTTGATTGACTTTTTCGACCGATTTGAGTCGCAAAAAGAAATAACCAGCTCATTAAACCCGCCCTCACAGCCGAGGGTGGAAAGCCAATCATAATGATATACAAAAGAATAGCCAGACTAACCAACCAGAAGGCCTTTTTCCGACGAACACGCCCGGCTAAAGCCAGCTGCATTAAAATTGACGCGAGTAAAGTAATATGTAAACCGGAAATAGCAATTAAATGACTGGTGCCGGTAATACTGAACTTATCAGCTAACTCTGACGGCACCCCTCTTTTTGCACCTAAAATAATTGCCGAAAATAAACTGGCCTGAGGCTCGGGTAAATTTGAATTAATCATTGACTTTAAGTGTCCTTTAAACGCAAAAATAAGGTTTAAAAACCAACTACCATTATCATGATTAATCAACTTAACTTGTGGATACGAACATTGTGAATAAATATCAATTTTTGCCAAATAACGATCATATGCAAAACCTTCAATCGGCTCAGGTGATTCCAAACGACAGCTGACCAAAATTGAATCGCCATATTTATATTCCGGATACAGTCCAACTATGACCAGCGCTTTACCGACAATTGACGACCGTTTATCGCCAACCAATAATTTTTTAACAGAAATAATTAATTTAGTGTGATTAATTCTATTATCTGGCTCGTCGATAATAATTCCTTCAAATTTTACATATTGGCCGTTGTAAAACCAGATTTTACCTTGATCAGTTGAAGGCAGACACGACTGATAACGAATAATTCCTAAAATTACAAAAACTCCGCCGAGTAGCATAAAGCGCCAGATTTTATTTGACCAATTTAAAATTATCGCCACCAAAAATAATAATGCCAGGAAATAAATCCAAAAAAAATCAATGCTAAAAAATGACCGGCCGGCCACGCCGACGATAAAACAAATAAGGAAATAATTAAAAATTTTTGACTTAGAATTAAACATTATTAATATTACATTTCCAATTCGATGGATTATTTTTTATATACCAACAAATATTATCAAACGCCTCTTGTCCACGAATAATATGATCATAGAATGAACGTTGCCATTGAAATTCGTGATCATGAAAATTTTGACGGATTTCATTGGTTACCATATTTTTAAATGATTTAACCACCTTTGATAATAAACCATAATTTTTTTCATTTATACCTGTAATAATATATTCCGTAGGGGTAGAACATTGTTCTGCCCCTACGGATTTTGTTGGGGTTATTTTAATAATTCCATGAATGTGATCTGGCATGATTACAAATTCATCAATGGCAATATTTTGATAATGGTTTGGAATTTCTGTCCAATATTTTCTTACAACCATCCCATATTGATTTAATATTATTTGATTATTTTTTATATACCCAAAACAATCAAATCTATTTTTAATACAAATCGTAACAAAATAAAAACCAACCGAATTATAATTATAATTTCTTAATCGATTCAATTTTCTCTCTTGGGTTAACATAGATGTTAATCAAAAACGCGCCTTGGTAGGCGCGCTATGTTGATTGATTGTTTTTTAAAAAAATCTTTTTAAGTGCCAATTTCCCAGCTCTCTAAATATTTTTTCTGTTCAGAGGTTAATTGGTCAATACTAATACCCATAGATTTTAACTTAGTTTTAGCAATCCAATTTTCGATATCCTGAGGCACATAATAAACTTTATTCAACAATTTCTTATAATTTTTAACGACATACTCAGTGGCTAAAGCCTGGGTGGAAAAACTCATATCCATTACAGAAGCCGGATGCCCTTCAGCCGCTGCCAGATTAATTAACCGCCCCTCACCTAAAAGATAGATTCTCCGACGATTAGGCAAGGTATATTCATCAACAAAATTTCTAACATTCTTTCTAATCTTTTTAGCCAATGTTGTTAAGGCCTTAATATCAATTTCTACGTCAAAATGGCCGGAATTGCAGACAATTGCTCCATCTTTCATTTTTACAAAATGATTTTTTGCAATAATTTTCAAATCGCCAGTTAAGGTGCAAAATAAATCGCCAATTCCGGCCGCCTGATCCATTTTCATGACTCGAAAACCATCCATTGCCGCTTCAATTGCTTTTACCGGATCAACTTCGGTCACAATGACATTAGCACCCATTCCTCTGGCCCGCATTGCGAATCCCCGACCGCACCAGCCATACCCTGCAACCACAACATTTTTTCCTGCCAATAGAATATCAGTTGCTCGAATTATTCCATCTAAGGTTGATTGACCGGTGCCATATCTATTATCAAATAAATTTTTAGTTTTTGCATCATTAATGGCGATAATTGGCACCAGCAACCGATTTTCTTTTTCTAAGGCTTTCAACCGAATTACTCCAGTAGTTGTTTCTTCCATTGATCCTTTTATATTTAAGGCCTGCTTTTGATATTTAGTATGTAAAAGCGAAAGTAAGTCAGCGCCGTCATCCATTGTTATCTCCGGTTGATGGGCAATCGCCGCCTGCAAATGTTTATAATAAACTTGACGATTTTCCCCGCAACGAGCAAAAACTTTAATACCATAATCTTTTACTAAAGCCGCCGCCACGTCATCCTGGGTTGATAGCGGATTAGAGGCGCATAATAAAACATCGGCGCCACCGGCCTTTAAAGTTCTGACTAAATTTGCGGTTTCGCAAGTGACATGCAAACAAGCAGACACTTTTAATCCTTTTAATGTTTTAGCTTTAGCAAATTTTTGCCTAATCTCGGATAGAACCGGCATATCTTGTTCGGCCCATTCAATTCTCTTTTTGCCCGCTGGGGCTAATTTTAAATTTGTGATATCGTGTTTCATATTTAAATATTATACTACTAGTTTATTTTTTTAACAACCCCATTATCAGCATCGACCTCTACCTTATCACCATCTTTTAAGACTTGGGTAGCAATTTTCGTGCCGACGATACAAGGCTTATTCATCTCTCTGGATATAATTGCCGCATGACTAACCGTTCCGCCACAATCAGTAATAACGGCTGATGACTTTTTTATTATTGGTGAAAAAATTGATGAAGCGGACAAGACCACTAAAACCTCACCGGTTCTAAAGGTCTTAAATTTAGCTAAGTCATTTTTACTTAATATTTTAACTCGACCAACAACTTTTCCCGGACAAGCAGAAATTCCTGAAAAAATATCGGCCTTTTTTACTCTTTCTGTCTCAATTTTATAATTTTTAAATTTTAAATAATTAATCAACGACCAAGGATGCACGCCAATTCTATCAATAACTAAATTAGAATCAACATTCATTCTAACCAAACCAAACTCAATAATTCTGACAATATCATTTGTGGTCATTCGCCGCCAAATATCTTGCTTTAAACCGGCCTTCTTTAAAAACGGGGTTAAAATGTTTCCGATTAAACTTTCGACTAAATCGTAAATACCTTCGGCATAATAATGCAATTTGACTCCCCACTCCAAATTGTCTTCTTCTATTTTATTTTTAGGCTTAAAAATGCTTTTCTGCTGATAACGCATAAGGTTGTAGCCCAGCAGGTAAGCCGGCCAGACGCCTATTAACTCTTTTCGCAAAAAGAATAGTCCAGCAAGATTGAATTTTGATTTATCTTTCGACAATTTATTAACTACGCGCTTAATAAGATAGATCCTTCGCCGACCGTCGTTGTAAATATTTTTGACAAAATCTTTCTGGCCGGCGAGCTTGATATAATCAAACGGTAATTTTTCTCTCTCACTTTTTAAACGATAGGCCGTACAAACACCGCTAACGTAAGAAAAGAAAAATTCAGAGCAATTAATGCCTAAAATTTTGGGTAAAATCCAACAATTAGCCTCAACTTCAATCTCCTGCTGCCAAATTGATAATTCTCTGATAAAATCTTTTTGAATAATTTTATTGTTATTCATACTATTTTTTATATATATTAATTTGACTAATTACTTTAATAAGAATAAAATAACATATCGATTTAAAAGGCAACGATCTTTAAAAGTGAGGCAAAAATAATGGAAAAAACATGGTTAATAATCTATCTCATTTATGTCACTTTCGCCCTAATATCTGAATGCATATATATCGCCATAAATGAGAACCAGCGCGACCGCGCTCACACTATCACCATATCAATTATTTGTTGGCTGCTCTGGCTTATAATAGGCCCGATAACATTTCTTGCGGAAACCGACATTACAGGTTTAACAATTCCGGCTTGGATAGAAAATCTCTTTGTTATGATACTAATATTATCAGCGGCAATATCTTTCGGGGCGGTGATAATTATAGCCCTAGCGACATTATTTTTTCCAGTGCTGGCCCTACTCCAATATTTCCTACACTGCTGTAAAATAGATGTACACCTGCTCCCATAGTAAATAAATTATAATTGTATCATTAAGGACTCTTTGTTAAAATGAAGAGTCCTTTTTTATCTAATTGACACACTTGATCCATAATTCGCTAGCGTACCTTATTTTTTAGATAATAATTCTTCTTTAAAATTTTGTTGATATCTTTTAAGTAATTCTGGCCAGCTAAATTTATGGGTTTGGGTGCCATATTTTTCTACCGTGTAAACCGCGACTAGCCCGGCAAATTTACCTATCTTTTCTAATGGCCAACCAGCCATCAATCCCTTAATTAACCCTGCACGATAAGCATCACCGGCGCCGGTCGGATCACAAGTATTTTTTGGTTTAGCCGGCGAAATTTTATAAGTTACTCTCCCTTGTCGGATTAATGAACCCTTAGCACCTAAAGTGGTAATTAAAATTTCCGTCTTTTTAAGCAATTGTTTAATTGACCAACCAGTTTTTTTAGAAATTAAACTAATCTCATAATCATTTCCAATTAGGACTTTACTGCCGACGATGGCCGCTTTAAGCTGAGGGCCGGATAGACTGGCAGTTTGTTGACCGGGATCAAAAATATAAGGGACTTTCTTAGCTTTAAAAATCCTAGGCAACTTTACCATATCAATCGGATTTTGAGGGGAAACAATTGCCAATGTATTGACGGTTAAAATCTTAGAAGCCGGGGCATAAGATGCCGACATAGCGCCGGGAAAAAATCCGGCAATTTGATTATCTGATTGATCGGTAATAATATAACACGATGCGGTTTGTTGATTTGGTATAATTTTAATTTGTGAAGCGTCAACTTTGTTTTTTATCAACCACTTCTTATAATCAGTAAAATCTTTTTTACCGACATTGGCTAGAATAACCGGCTTCTCGCCCAGCAAAGCTAAATTATAAGCAATATTACCGGCCGTGCCGCCGAAACTCTCCTTTAAATCTTTGACAAAAAAAGAAACATTTAAAATATGGATTTTTTCCGGTAAAATATTATCTTTAAAATAGCCGGGAAAATTCATTATCCGATCATAAGCCAATGATCCCGAAATTAAAATTTTTGATTTCATTATTTTATTTTATTAAAACCATTAAAATGAATCTGCTGATCGCAAAATACTTCAACTACTTTATACCTGCCCTTGGTATAATTTTTTTTATTCTCATTAAAATGAGTAGCCTCTAAAATTATAATACTGGCTAACGGACTAGAAAGATTACCTTCGCCCTTGGTTTCAAGCAGCGGTATTTCACCTTCAAGCCAATAATTCCGCTGGCCAACTTTTAAAAAAGGATAAACTTTATTCAACTCTAAACTCTCAGGGAGACACTCTTCTTTTCGGCGCCGGCCATTTTTAAATTCTGAAATATGGCGTAAGGCCAAATCCGGATTGTACTCAACCTGAATACCCATATTTAAATTTTTACTTCGCTAATTATCCCGCGACATTCACAGTCAAAAAAATTAATCTGAGGGATGGTATTAATTAATATTTTTTTCACATTGTCAGCATTCTGCTTCATGCGCTCCATAATCATTTCCCAGGTAACAGACTCTTCGCCATCTTTCCAACAATCATAATCGGTTGACATAGCAATAGACTGATAACAAATCCCGACTTCACGGGCTAAAATTACTTCTGGCACCGTAGACATATTCACCACGTCGGCACCCCAATTTTGAAACATGCACGATTCGGCTTTCGTGGAAAAACGAGGGCCTTCAATCGTAACCATTGTCCCGTGAGGATGGTGACGCAAGTTAAGCTCTTTAGCCGAATTAATCAATAATTGCCGCAGTTGCCGACAAAATGGTTCAGCCATCGGCGTATGGATTACCTTATCTTCAAAAAAAGTTAAGAGGCGGTGTTTAGTGTTATCAATAAACTGATCTAAAAATACCAAATCTCCCGGCTTAATCTCCTCGCGCAGAGAACCACAAGCGGTTGTCGCCAAAATATGAGTACAACCCGCTTCTTTCAACGCCCAAATATTAGCCCGAAAAGGCACTTTAGTCGGCATAATGGAATGGTCCTGTCCGTGTCTGGCTAAAATTACCACATCTACTCCAGCCAACTTTCCAATTACCAAGCCAGCAGACGGATGGCCAAAAGGGGTATCAACTTCAACTAACTGAAAATCATCCAATAATTTTGGATCATCAAGTCCAGAGCCGCCAATAATGCCAATTTTTATATTTTTTTCCGACATATAATTATTTTATTTCTTCATTGTCATAATCGATTAAATAATGAACCGGGTAAGCTTTTAACTTTTCTAAACCGGGCAAAAAAGATAAGTTAACCACGAAATCAATACCAATAATCTCACCATTCATTTGCTGAACTAAATCAATGGCCGCCAACATGGTTCCACCAGTGGCCAGTAAATCATCAGCAATAATTACTTTTTCACCAGGCTTAATAGTGTCGTCATGCATTTCAATCGTATCTGGGCCGTACTCTTTTTCGTAACTAGCCTGTTTAGTAGAATAAGGAAGCTTGCCCTTCTTACGGACTACCGAAATTCCAGCACCTAAATTATAAGCCATAGCGGAAGCCAATAAAAATCCCCGGGCATCAATTCCGACAACCTTATCAATCTTTTGACCCTTGTATGGCAAACAAAGTTCATCAATTATTTGACGGAAAGCTTCAGCATCTTCAAATAAGGTAGTAATATCGTAAAACAAAATTCCTTCTTTTGGAAAATTAGGAATTTTGCGGACTCGTTGATCTAAATATTTTCTATCCATATTATTCATTAATTAATTTGATATTTTTTTATTAAACCAATTTACGGTTTCTCTAATACCTTGCTCCAAGCCAACCTCCGGTCGCCAATCTAGATCTTTTTTCGCCTTTTGCCAATCTAGGCAACTACGCAGTTGCTCGCCGACGTTAGCCGGCCCATGAGAAAAATCGACATTAATTTTCAAATTTTCCATTATTTCCTTGACCAACTGATTAACATCAGTTTCAACTCCCGTACCAATATTATAAATTCCCACTTTATCCGACTTAAAAGCGGCCAAATTCGCCTTCACTACATCACCGACATAGACATAATCACGGGTCTGTTCGCCGGTACCGTTAATAATCGGCGATTGATTTAGTAATAATTTATCACAAAAAATCGCCACTACTCCGGCTTCGCCTTTGGCATTCTGCCTCGGACCATAAACATTTGAATAGCGTAAAGCGATATACGGAAGACCAAAAACTTGATGATAATAATTCAAATATTTTTCGATTGCCAGTTTGGCGATCCCATAAGGCGAAATTGGCAATTCAAGATGATTTTCGGCTGTGGGAATTTTATCTGTATCACCGTAAATTGCTCCACCGCTGGAAGAAAATATGACTTTTTTAACTTGCGATTTTTTACAATTCTCTAAAAGATTAATGGAGCCTAAAATATTTTGCTGAGCGTCCCAAACCGGATCAGCGACTGATTTTCTAACGTCGATCTGGGCGGCAAGATGAAAAACTATTTCTGGTTTAACTGAAGTAAATACGTCAGTTAAAAATTTATCATTAATATCTATTTTAAAAAATTCTGCCGCGGGATTTAAATTAGCCTTATTACCAGTCGATAAATTATCAATAACAGCGACTTGATGTCCGCCTAGAATCAAGGCGTCAACTAAATTAGACCCGATGAATCCGGCCCCGCCGGTAACTAAAATTTTCATACATTTTAAAAAGTTAAATATTTAAATCCTAAGCCTTCAGCCTCATTTTTATTATATACCCAACGCAGATCAAATAAAATTGCTTTGCCCGAACGGCATTTCTGCCTTAAAGCCGATAAGGTTAACGATTTAAAATCTTGATGAGGAATTAAATAAATAATCGCATCTAAATCAGAAATGTTATTCAGCTCGGAATTTTCCAGGCCAAAATTATTTTTAATTTCTTGGTCACTACCATAAGGATCGTGACCAAAAACCTGAACACCGGCGGCTTGTAAACTATTAATAACATCTTTGGCTTTAGAATTCCTAAAATCATTAACGTTTTCTTTGAAAGATAAACCTAAAATTAAAATTTTTGAATTAGCCGGATCAGACAGTTCAGATAAAACCATTTGCGCCACCAATTTAGGCATTGAATCATTTACGTGCCGACCGGCTAAAATAACTTCCGGCTCATAACCAAGCTGCTGCGACCGAAAAGTTAAATAATATGGATCAACACCGATGCAATGTCCGCCAACCAACCCCGGATGATATTGATGAAAATTCCATTTAGTCGCTGCGGCGGCAATTACTTCTTTGGTGTCGATATTAAGTTTAGAAAATATTAAAGATAGTTCATTCATTAAAGAAATATTTAAATCCCGTTGGATATTTTCAATGACTTTGGCCGCCTCAGCGGTTTTTATTGTTGGTGCCTTATACACCCCGGCCTTAATAATTAAGCGATAAACTTCGGCAATCTGTTCTAAAGTTTCGGCGTCCTGTCCAGAGACTATCTTTATGATATTTTCTACCGTATGCTGCTTGTCACCCGGGTTAACCCTTTCTGGCGAGTAACCGATTTTAAAATCAATTCCGACTTGCAATCCCGATTTATTTTCCAAAATTGGCAAACAAATATCTTCGGTAACACCAGGATAAACAGTTGATTCATAAACTACGATTGAGCCCTTAGCTAAATTCAAGCCCACGAGCTCAGAAGCGGCTTTAACTAAATTTAAATCTGGTTTTTTGTTCTGATCAATTGGTGTAGGAACGGCAATAATAATAAAATTGGCCTGTCTGATTTTAGCCGGGTCAAAAGTAAAATTAATCTGGGCATTTTCTACCGCTTGATTACCAACTTCATTAGTTGGATCAATCCCGGCTAATAACTTCTTTATCTTATCCTGATTAATATCAAAACCAATAATTGGCGCCAATTTGGTTTTAGCAAATTCAACAGCTAGAGGTAGCCCCACATAACCTAGCCCAACCACACAAATTTTTCTATCGGCCAAAATCATAATATGGTTTTAAAATATTCAATTGTTTTTATTAAACCAGCACTTAATTCAACTTCGGGCTGCCAACTCAAATTTTGTTGGGCTAAAGTAATATCCGGTCGACGCTGCCTTGGATCATCTTGGGGTAACGGTTTATAAACTATTTTATTATTATTTCCGGCTAAGCTAACAATTTTTTCCGCCAATTGTTTAATGGTAAACTCTCCCGGATTACCTAAATTAATCGGCCCGGTTTCGCCGCTAGACTCCATCATTTTATATAATCCATCAATCATATCGGAAATATAACAAAATGACCGGGTTTGACTTCCGTCACCGTATATCGTAATATCATCCCCTCGCAATGACTGAACGATAAAATTAGAAATTACTCGGCCGTCATTAATCGCCATATTTGGGCCATAGGTATTAAATATCCTTACCACCTTGATCGGAATTCCAGCTTCTCGGTGATAATCAAAAAATAAAGTTTCTGCGCAACGCTTACCCTCGTCATAGCATGACCGAGGCCCAATCGGATTTACGTTTCCCCTATAACTTTCCGGCTGAGGATGAACATCTGGATCGCCATACACTTCCGAAGTTGAAGTCTGTAAAACTTTTATACCCCCAAGTTTTTTTGATAATTCTAAACAATTAATTGCTCCCAAAACATTAGTTTTAACAGTTTCAATTGGTGACTTTTGATAATGTACCGGCGAGGCCGGACAGGCTAAATTATAAATTTGTTCAACACCGGCAACATCAAATGGTTTAGTGACATCATGCTCTAATAATGTAAAATTCTTATTATTTAAAAACTGCTCAATATTCCGCTTTTGACCAGTAAAAAAATTATCAAGACAGATTACTTGATGTTTTTTATCTAATAAATAACCGCAAAGATGAGACCCGATAAATCCGGCGCCACCGGTAACTAAAATTTTCATAATAATAAATTTTAAATAATTTAGCCTTTAGGCTGATTAATATGCCTTAAATAACTTTCAATAAAATCATCAATTTCACCGTCCAAAACTAAGTCGGGATTATGACTCTCAAAATCAGTCCGATGATCTTTTACTAATTTATACGGCTGCAGCACATAAGATCTGATTTGGTTGCCCCATTCCGCCGACAAAACTTCACCGCGAATATTAGCTAATTCTTTTTCATTCTGATCTTGAAGTAATTTGGCCAATTTCGCTTTTAAATATTTCATGGCCGTATTTTTATTCTGTATTTGCGATCGTTCATTTTGACATTTCACCGTAATACCGGTCGGTAAATGGGTAATTCTAACCGCTGAATCAGTTGTGTTAACCCCCTGCCCACCACAGCCAGAAGCACGCATCGTATCAATTTTTAAATCAGTATCTTTTATCTCAATCTCATCATCTTGATCAAGCTCAGGTACTACCTCAACCATAGCAAAGGAGGTATGGCGCATTTTTTCGGCATCAAAAGGAGAAATCCTGACTAAACGATGAACTCCTGATTCTGATTTCAAATTACCATAAACATACTGACCAAAAATTTCAACTGTTACATTTTTGACTCCGGCCTCTTGCCCACGATTTTCGTCAATAATTTTTACCGTAAAACCTTTGGCCTCACAATATCGAAGATACATCCGTAAAAGCATCTGTGCCCAATCTTGAGCCTCAACTCCGCCGCTACCAGAATGAATAGCTAAAATCGCACTATTTTTATCAAACTTTCCGGAAAATAAAATGAGAAACTCAAGTTTCTCAAATTTTTTATTTAATGTCAAAAAATCAATTTCCAGCTCTCGACCGACAGAATCATTATTTTCATTTTGAGCCACTTTGGCTAAATCTAAAAGATCTTTCGCTTCCTTTTTAATATTTTCCCACTGATTAATTTCTTCCTTTAAATTTTCAAATTTTTGAGAAATAATTTTTGCCTTATCGCGCTGATGCCAAAAATCCGGCTGATTAATTTCTGTTTCTAATTTTTCAACTTCTTTTTTTGAGCTAGCAAGGTCAAAGTAACCTCCAAATCCCAGAAATTCGACTATTTAAATCTTGGAGGTTAGAAATTAATTCTTTCATATATACGATGTAATTACTACTTAAATTATGTGTAAAGAGTAGATTAAGTCTATCGTGAAATACAACCCTTTACTTTATCAAAAATTCGACCGCCGCCATTCTTCTGACAAAGGCAAAAGCTGCCCAAATTATTTTTATACCATTCACCGCCGGTATTCTGGCAAATCAACTGTTCTTGCCCAATTTTTACAGCCACTTTTTCCGGTATTCGCTGGCAACCAACAAACTCTACACTTGGACACCCTGGGCAAGTCGGTCCATAAATACCTTCGCAGAAATCTTTGGCAAAACATTCCTGTTCAGATAAAATATTTTCACAAATGGTAATTTCAGATACGTAATTTAAAACCACTTTATCAATATAGGATCGATAAATAAAAACAAAAACACTGAAAGCTATGGCCGCCAAAATAAAAATAGTAAAAATTATCAAGGGTTTATGTTTCATATTTTATTTTAATTGCTCAGTTATTTGTTTAATGATATCGCCGGTATCAATATCACCAGCTCCATTACCTAAATTCAACAATTCTTGATAAGGCCCAATAACACCCTTAAGCAGTGACGGCAAATATATTATTCCTAATGCTAACGGGACGATAATAATTAAAATTTTAAATACCCCTAAAATACGCTGGACCGCCATCCAGTGATTAATTTTTTTTACCATTTCCCGCAATTCTTTAGATATCTCTAAATTTTCCTGCAGTAATGTCTTTAATTCGTCAGGCGAAGACGAACCAGCGTCGGCTGGATTTTGCCTAATTGACTTGGTATAGCGTAAATTTTCTTCAACCAGACTCCTAACCTCGTCAATGCGGTCCTGAAAAGATCTGGTATCATCAGATAGATTCATATTTATTATATTTGAATCAGACGTTTTCTTGTCCATTATTAGAAAAAATACTAAAACCTCTAAAAATATTATAACGCATATCGCCATTTTAGGCAAAAAAAGAACGCCCGATTAGGACGCCCTTTTTTGGTTAAAAACTATACTTAAATCTTATAATCCTTTATCAGTATTGATATCCGGTGAAGCATTTTGGATTGAAGTCTTGTTATAATTAGCCAAACCGGTAATACTGTCCCCGGCCGTATAATTCACAAAAAATGCATCAGAAATATCTTCTACTAATTTTGACCAATCGGCTCCATAGATACTTTGAGCAGCTTCTGCAGTTTCAATCCAACGAATACTGCCATTCTTATCAACTGCATAAACTTTGGAGTCAGTTTGTATCTTAACTAATTTGACGCCCGGTCGATATGTAACATTACCGCCAATCATATAACTGGCTAAATCACTGGCGCTGATTATTTTTACGCCTGAAAAATCACTATACCAGGTGCGATAAGTTTTTTCATTAGGAAACACATAGCGTTTGCCGTTGTTTCCAAGATAGTAAACTGCTTTACAAGGATCATTAACTCCGGCATTAGCAGCGCATTCTAATTTAACCAAATCACCACCGGCCGATACTATTTCACCAATGATAGCGAATTTAGTAAAATGAGTAACATTAACCTTAATAGTACTAGCATTAGAATCAACTGTTCCTCCTAATGAAACCCATTGATTAGTTGTTTCGTTCCAATAATATATTGCTAATGTACTTTCATTTAATCCTTGAATCTCATCACTGGTATACGTAAAAGTTAAGGTAAGCGGCTGATTAAAGGTAGATACTTCCTCGCCAACAATGTTGGCTGATAAATCATAAACTTTATTACCTACTACGCTAGTCAAACCGACGGGAACAGTATAATCAATAATCGGCGTGATGCTAATTGTTCCGCTACCAGAAACTGCTCCGGCGGGAACATCGACTCGTACTTTTCCGGTATTCAAAATTGCTGTTCCGCCCGTTTCACCGGTGATTCCGCCACTTACCGGCTCAACCGCAGAAACCAATTCGATACTATCACTTATCGCAGTTGACTCTGATCCGCTTGAACTGCGAAATTTGGCGTAAACCGTTTTTGTGCCTTCACCGGCTAGTAATGTCCAACTTTTAGTAGCCTGATAAGTTAGCCACGACGATGCATCAGAAAAGTTAGCATAATTAGAAATTGACATTAAGGTGACATCAGTTGCCCCTAAGGTCAAAGTTACCTCCCGACTTTCAGTTTGGGAAGCACCACCAGCGATACTAATTGTTGTATTCGTTGGTACTATGTTGGTAGATCCTCCACCGCCTCCGCCACCACCAGAATAATTGGTAACGGAACAAGTAGAATCGGTCACGGTTAATGATACCGATCCACTGACACCAGAGATAGTCAAATCATTAGCAGAGCTGCCACAGCTTTGACTACCAGCCGTTGAATCAAATTGATATTTATCAGTTGAGCGGATAGTCATTGTTGAGCTGGAATCTGCAGAAATTTCAATACTACTATTACCATATACCGTAAAAGAATCGCAATCAGAACCACTGAGAATCGTTAAACTTTTACCATTAGGCAAAGTAACTGTGGTGTCAGTGGTAAAACTTACATCAACCGCTAAGGCGCCAATCGGCAGGCCAGCTACCAGAGAAAATACTACCAACCAGATTGTAACTATAAATGTTTTTCTCATAAATATTTTGTTAGTTTTCTCGGTTGTTAAATTAATCTTTACATCGACCAGTCGCACACTGTAAACCGGTTCCATCACCGTTAATAATGCAATAATAATAATCTCCAGCAGAAACCATTTCTAAACAACCAGTAGTGGCATCACCAGTGCCAATGGCCGTCTTACCGACACTTAAAGTAGAAGTGGCGGTTTCGTTACTTCTGGCAAATATACCTTCAGTGGTAGTGGCAGTAGTAGTGGTTAAATCAAGAGTGCCACCGCTAACATAAAGATCGCCAGTAGTTGAAGCAGACCCCCCTAAAGTAATCAAACCGTTAATGGCATTACCAATGGTTTCACTGTTTTGAAGATAAATAACGCCATCAACCTCTACATCATCTTGAATATACAAATCACCACCGGCAAAATTTAAATCGTCGATCGAACCGTCTCCTAAAGCAACTGAGACATAAGCGGTTGATGTGGCCGAAGTAGTAGTAACTCTACCACTGACCGTTAAATCTCCTCCTGTACTAATGTTAGCGCTGATTGTTGTAGCTGCAAAAACAATTGAGACAACAAAAAAGGAGGCTATAAAAACCACCATTGCGCTATGAAAAAAAGGAGAAAGTTTTACTAATTTACTTTTAATCTCCATAAATTTTTTACACTTAAAAAACTATTTTTTATTTTTTAGTATATAATCTATTTGTTTTTTATTTGCGTTATTCTCCTTTTAATCCTCCGATTTATAAATAAACAAAACCCCTTTATCTGATTTTTATTATACCATATTCTTAACTAAAAATCTACCTAAATAATAAAAACTGTGGATAAGTATCACAGTTTTTATTGCTATAAATTATCGATTTATTAACTATTTTTTATCAATTCCGGCTTAGCTATTTTAAATTTGGCCAAAATTACCACCCCTTCATAAACTCCGAACAACACAGCCGTATAAAAAATATCACCGACTAAGGTATTACGAAAAAACGGCAAGGCGAGAATATAACATTGAATCAACCCTTGGGCAGTCTTAGCATACCAAGGGGTAAATTGCCATACCGCCCAGTTTGTCAGTAGAAAAAATACCGTTGAAATTAAAATACTACTGGCCATGATTATCTGAGTACTCTTATAATTTTTAACTAGGTGACCTAATAGACCGGCTATGGTAAAACAAGCATAAACTACTAAAAACACTTGCCATTGATAAAAACCAATAAAGAAATCACCGAGCAACATAGTGGTTAAAGGTAAAAACATAGCATAGCTCCGACCCAAATAAACTCCGGCGAATAAAGCAATGCCCGCGATTGGCGCAAAATTCCAAGCATGGGGCATCAGTCGGCAAACCACGCCTAATAAAATCAAAAAGGCTGAAATAATTAATTTTGTCTTTCTAGTCATAAGTTTATAATTTTTATATTAATTTTTTAATTGCCCCTTGGTATATTTCCACTCGACTATATCGCCGGCCTGTAAATAATAATTACTGACTCCTATTTCAGCGTATTTATTATTAACCCAATACTGCCAAAAATTCTCCCGATTCTTAACACCATCAATAGATTCAATAAACATTCCCATATCGCCGCCGTAATCATTGTATTTAAGCTCTAAATTATTATCCGTAGCCACTTTCTGCAATAAATCAAAAGCGCTGATATTGGCGTTGATATCAATATTATTAAATACTCTGACGTCGCCATCGCCAAAATCCAACATTAAATTCACTACGGCCGACCGCTGAGTTCCAGTCTGGCCTGATGGTTGACTAAAAAAAGTCAGATTCAAATCATGGCCTTGGCCGAAATAAAACCCGGCAGCAAAAAGTGCGATAATGATAATAATTTTAGCAATGAATTTCATAAAATTAATCTTTTTTAATTTTAATAATAATCCGATCTTTTATTAATTTTAGTACAAAATTGACAATCAGACAAATTACTAAAACCGCTAAAGCCAACTGCCAAAACCGCCAGCCGGATACTGAAATGGTAATTGGCACCTTGACCCCGGAAGCGGCAGACAACCCCCCGGCCCCCATTGGTCTGGCGATGGCTGAAATATTAGTAGCAAATAATCCTCGTTTTTCCGGCCGCACCATTATTTTAATTATCTGACTGCTACTCGGCGACAGTTGAAAATCGGCCGGAGAAATTATAATAATATCTTCAAAGGCATCGGCAGTAACTTTATACATGGCCGCCTCCGCTGAAACATTAACAATCAACATTTCTGTTTCTGTAACCTTATTTACAACCGCCTTTAAATTTATCTCTTTAGGCTTAATCCCAATCCCAACCGCCCTGACTAAAGCAAGCGGGCTTAAAAGTAATAACGAACAAATTGTAACTTGGATAAAAAACCTCTTCATAAAATCAAACCGAATTATACTTTATTATTTATTGAGGACTAGCCCAAAAAATCATTTCTCCGGTTTTAATACCAGATCCGATATAACCAGCCGGAATCAACAAGCTAACGTCAACCTGTTTATTTTGATTAACCGCTAAACTATCGGCATAATCTGCCCAAGTCTGTCCATCAATTGATATATTGTCGGAAAAAACAGAATCACCACTAACTACGGCGGCCAACGCTAAATCGACCGTCCCAGAGTTAGACAAAAAAACGACTTGAGATGAAACTTGCCCGGGCTTAATCTTGCCGAAATCAAGTTGACTAGGAGAAACTTCAAAAATAATTGATTCGCCGGCGATTGTGCCAGCTTGATCAATTTCTACCACTAAACCGACACTGCGAGACACCCCGTCACCAAATTGAACCGACTCTGAATTACTTCGAATAAAATTTTGTTTTTCGGCATAAAAAGTGTAGTAACCATCCGGTAAACTAACAACTACTTGACCGGTACTGTCGGTTGAATAATTTTGGCTAGCGCCATTAACAGTCGCATCTTCTAATGGCAGCCACGATTGACCGTCAAAATATTTGACCGTAATGGTCAAGTTCTGACCGGAAGCTAATTCATCGCTACTAAATGATAATGCAGTCGGTTGCCAACCCCACTCACCATAATACCATAAGACTTCATCGCCTTCGTTTAATATATAATCTTGTGCACCAACCGGCTGAGAAATATTATTAACAAAATACATCCAGCCAGACATACCCTGAGCCTGCTCGCTATTTATAGCGGAAAGATAAGGCCCAAAAGCGGTATCTTGAATAGTATAAGTATAACCGCAAACCGACGAACCGTTCTCCACGATATTCAGTGCTGTATCTGCTGAAATATAAACATCGCAAATAGTATTATTTTGACCTTCAAGCCGTAGATGATAAGTGTCTGGCTGCGGATCTTCGTCTTGAGAATTTGATATTTGATAATAATCAATTGGATAACTGGCGCCAGACAAAGCGATTACCGCAAATGACGTCATGCTTTTGTTATTAAAATCTGAAGTGCCTGGTTGCACCCACCAAAAACCGCCATCACTATCCTGAAGTGATTCTAAATGAGAAACCGGATTATTTCCTGATTGATCCCAGCTGGAAGCATCTTGGTTAATTTTATTTAAAGCGGTAATTACCCAGGCATCCGAGCCTGAATCTGAATCAAAGCCGGCCATCCAACCAAAACCGCCATCGGCATTCTGCGCCGATTGCAAATAAGAGATAGCACTGGTAATAACGGCATTAGAAGCACTGATACCCGCTTCAACCAACGCAATAATTGCTGAGGCGGTATCATTGGTATCACTGACGCCATTGACCGCATAACTCCAACCACCGTCTGAGTTCTGATTGGCTAATAAGAAATTTTTGGCGGAAATCGCTTGGCTGGAACTGATTTCACCGACAGCGGCTAAAGCGAGGATTGACCAAACATCATCATTCAGTAAAGTTTCATCACCCATCTGATTATTATTATAATAAGATTTCAGCTGGGTGACATAGTCAATATTGCCGAAAGTGGTCGGATTTTGCCCAACCGCTGCTAAAGCTAAGATCGCTTTGGCGTAATCAGTGGCTAAGCTACCGGAAACCGAAGTAAGATGGCTGGTTGGAATTCCAGTCTGATCAGCTGCGGCCAAAGCCATCGTTGTCCAAGCGTCTTGTGACTGGGCTAAAATATAAGTTACCGCTGCCGACACGTCAGCCGACACAAAACTGGGCTGAAACAGTATCATTACCGCCATCACAACCGCCAATAAATTTTTTATTCTTTTTTTCATAAAAAAAATCCCTGTTTCGAGGGAGTGGTTAACAATTCGCCATAATGGGAAGTACCACCAACTCTCTTTCCTCGAAGAGTTAATGAATTAGATAAGCTATAATTTACTCGACCTGGCTTATTCCCAATCTAATATCGGGACTTCACAGTTGCGGGTCAGCAGAGGATTTTAACCTCATTTCGTTAAATTATAGTTATTTTTCAAGGTAATTATATTTTATTGCTAAAAATTAATAATGTCAATAAAATTCTGGGGATAATTTAATATTCTATCCCTTTTCTGGCAGCTAAGCCGATTTGATAAGGATGTTTTATCTCTTTCATTTCAGTCACGTAGTCAGCTAGTTTAATAATTTCTGAATTAGCTTTACGGCCGGTTAAAATTAATTCGACACCGGCCGGCTTATTTCTGATCAATTTAGTAATTTCAGAAATAGGGATTAAATTGAAAAAAACCGCCAAAAATATCTCGTCCAAAACTATAACGTCACAACGACCGGCAACCATAATCTTATTTGCCCAATTAAGCGCTTGCCGGGCAAACACCTTGTCTTTATTTTGTCCCTTCTTAGAAACTAAAATATTTGAACCAAAATTTTTTATTGTAATTTTTGGCAGAGATTTCAGATTCTTCAATTCACTGGAATTTTTACCTTTCATAAATTGAATAACATAAACACGATAACCAGCACCTAAGGCTCGCAAAGCTAAACCAAAAGCCGCCGTAGTCTTACCCTTGCCGTTTCCGGTATAAATATGAATTTTTCCTAAATCATTTTTCATACAAAGTTATTATAATCCAAAAATAAAAATAAAACGACCCCGCTCTTTAATAAGTGACGGGGTCGCCTGTGTAATTTCTTAAATAATTGCTAACCAACTAACTGCATTTTGAATAGCCACACGATTGGCATTTTAAACAACCTTCGGAAATTTCCAACAGATTGCCGCAGTCTGGGCATTGCGGGGCGGTACCATAATCAGCAATTTCCATTTTTATATTTGAGCCATTTTCGCGGCGGTTGTTTGATTCAGCCGGTGTTTCAACGATCGGCCGAG
>Ga0066639_10000780_pt1 | contig 28265 bp, 34 predicted proteins | sample CryGeyCG2114_010_2_FD_59504 | JGI IMG/M metagenome (GOLD analysis project Ga0066639, IMG submission 59504) | Groundwater microbial communities from aquifer - Crystal Geyser CG10_big_fil_rev_8/21/14_0.10 | ecosystem: Environmental > Aquatic > Deep subsurface > Groundwater | place: USA: Utah...
GTCCAAGATCAGGCCAATTCGAATTGCCTCTTCAGCATTAAAATTTCTACCACTATAAATTAATTCCTTGGCACGATTACGACCAATGTATTTTGCCAATCTCTGAGTTCCCCCAAAACCGGGCATAAGACCAAGCTTGACTTCAGGAAGGCCAAAGATGGCGTTGCGACTGGCAAGAATGAAATCAGCCGCCATGGCCATTTCAAGTCCTCCTCCTAGAGCGTAGCCATTCACGGCACTCACGACAGGAAAAGGCAGCGCCTCGAATAAAAATGTTATGTCTTGACCATGTTGAGCAAAAGCCTGTGCCTGCACAGGACTCATTTGAGACATTTCTGCAATATCGGCCCCGGCGATGAAAGCCTTGTCACCCTCGCCCGTGACAATAAGCCCACATATCTCACCTCTTGGCATGGTTATAAGATGCTGTAATAGGGATTTGATTTCAGCCATCATGACAGAATTCAAAGCATTTAATTTATCAGGGCGATTAATGACTAGTGTTCCAATCTTATTCGCCAATAAAAATTTTATACTGTTAAAAGACTCAGTTATATTCATAAAATCCCCTGCCAACTTTCTTACCAAGTCTACCGGCCTGGACGTATTTCTTGAGTAGAGGGCATGGCCGGTATTTGCTATCACCTAAACCTTCGTGCAAAACTTGCATAATTGCTAGGCAAGTATCAAGCCCAATAAAATCAGCTAAGGTTAAAGGCCCCATTGGCTGGTTGGTACCTAATTTCATCGCTGTATCGATATCGACAATACTGGCAACTCCCTCTGACAAGGCATACACAGCTTCATTGATCATAGGCATAAGAATACGATTGACGGCAAAGCCTGGAATGTCATTGGCCTTGATAAAAACCTTGCCCATTTTCTCCGCCACTCTCTGGACTTCTTCAAAAGTATCGTCAGAAGTTTCCAAACCGCGGATACCTTCGACTAATTTCATAACCGGAACTGGATTCATAAAATGCATTCCAGCAACTTTTGGCGCTCGCTGGGTAACTGAGGCTATTTCTGTAATCGAAATTGATGATGTATTAGTTGCCATTAAACAATTGGGGTTAAGGACCTGATCCAGCTGTCTAAAAATTTCAAATTTAACTGGCTTATTTTCGGTCGCTGCTTCGATTACCAAGTCGCAATTTTTGAGATCACTTAAAGCATCTGCCAAGTGTAACCTTTTTTGCGTTTGCCCGGCCAATTCCTGGGTCCACTTACCCTTAGATACTCCCTTGGACAATTGATCATCAATAAAGATCCGGGCCATGCGCAATGCCTCTTGAGAAACATCGAACATCTGCACGTGAAATTCACTCATTGCTGCAACCTGAGCTATCCCGCGTCCCATTTGCCCAGCACCAATAACTCCAATTTTTTGAGTTTTCATAGATTTTATGTACTTTAGTTAAAGTGGTATTAAGTGTTTTTTGACGGGTAATATCCTTTGTATGTATCGTCAGGTCAAGAATTAAGCCTAGATAGGAATGCCGCGCAACGCTATACCTGATGATTTGGGCAAAAAACTTTCTTGCCATAGCGAATAAATTGGCATATTTATTGTGCCCTAATTCCACAAGTATTCGGACTTATTTGAACGACAGGAGTAAAAGCGTGGCGAATCACAAAAGTGCAGAAAAAAGAGCGCGGCAGACAATTAAGAAAACTGCTAATAATAAAACCAAAAGCTCAGCAGTAAAATCTGCAATTAAAAATGTAAGAGCTGCGATTGAAGCAAAAGACAAAACTGCTGCAAAAGGTCTCATGCTTAAGGCCCAATCTCTGATTGATAAATTGGCCAAGTCTGGTTTTATTAAAAGAGAAGCCGCTGCTAGAAAAAATTCACGTCTTTCAGCTCAAGTGGCAAAACTCTAGATAATTCAGCTGCAAATCCCCTTTCCCCAGAATTGGGGTGGGTACAATAATAAAAGAGGCCTTTATTTGGCCTCTTTTTTTTATGTCCAAATCGTCAAATCATTTAATTTTAAATACAATAATTCGTTCTTCTCTTTGGCCATGCATTGCAAGCTTGAGAACAGCTTTATATCCCTGATAATCTCTTCTTTTTTCCAAATTTTAGAATAGTGAATAATTTCTTTATCATATTTTGATGGCCGGTTTTTTTTATCCATATAACTTGGGTCATAGATCTTAAGTAAATGCCCCCCCATAAATCTAAAAAATTCTACCAATGCCTCAAAATCATAAAATGAATTACTCAAACTGCGGTAAAATGCTTTTAGATCCTTCTTGCCGTAGGATTTCCCTAATTCAAAAAAATCAAACTTTTGAGGTGTTACAATCGCCTTGACGTCGCTTAAACTTGGACTTTGCCCAGAAGTTGCAAAAAGCCTAATCAAATTTAAAGCATTAAAAAAAACAGCAGTGTCAAAAGTCAAGGCCCCAAGTAAAAATGCTTCCACCTCATGACTGAGACTCATACTAAAATATTCGCAGCATACTCCCAAGAGTTGTGCCCCTTCCCAAAATCTTGCGGTTTTAACTTCATAGGAATCAAAGCCTCGGGACTTGAGCTTCTTAAAATGTTCTGAATTTCCAACAAATGAAAATACACATGGTTTGCTGACATTTTCAGGCTCAAGCGCTAATAACGAGTCAAACGTTGCTGGTGATAGACTTTCACCTGAAATAATTAAAAAAGCTTCATTTTGTGCGAAGAGATTTAAAAGCTCTAAGTTATTACTCGGCCAGTCAGGGTTTAATTCATAACCTGCCAGTACTTGATAGTCATTCAAAGCAGTCACATTCTCTTGCTTGCGATAAAGCAGCATTCTTTCCAAGAATGGGTCGGGAAAAAGTAACAACAAAACTCGCTGCGACTCCTTAATTTTTGAAGTATCCCAAGTCGCGTAAAAATCCCATGGAAGGCCATCAGAATGCACTAACAACGACTCCTTGAAACCAGCTGGCAGCACTTTGAGCGGCTGCCAAAATACTTTGATCTAAAACGCCCTTGGTGTTAGTAAAATTGACTACACCACCATCATCAGAGCTTAAATTGCTATTTAACACCCGGCTAAAGCCTTGGGAAATTGCATGGGTTTCACTCAAAATAATTTTTGGCCCCTTGGCCAGATATTTTCCAAAATCTGACTTGGCCAGGGCAACATCACTCCAAACAGGATCTTTAATAAGATAAATGCGCAAACTGATAACATAGGCACTTTGATTGTTTAAATAGTAGCCACCTCTGGCACCAATAGATTGCTTAAGCGCCGTACCATCGGAAATATAGCGTCGCCCCACGGCATTGTTATAAACTTCGTTGCGATGCTCGCGCGATTCTAGCACACCAATCAAAATAGCATCGGCCTTGGAATTTTCGCCTGAATAAAGTCGCAAACCTTTGAAATGTGAGAGAGAAGAAAAAATTTCGGCAGTAAATGGTCCCGAAACTCCTGGAATAATGCTTTTATTAACAAACATGGGAATGCTAATTGAGTTTATGCCATAGTTTCTAAAAGGATTCTCGACACCTCGAAAACCGTACCCACTGCAGGCCACAAACAAAAACATTGTCGGTAGACAAACACACAAAATTGACTTTAATGCCGATTTAAAATAACGCATCTATTTTTTCTACCCAATGCAAGCACTAGCTGTCATTCTAGCAGGGAGATTATTCAAATGGAAGGGATGATCCCGACCTGGCTTAACGCAGCAAAAATATAAAACTAGAAAATTTTTCTCATGAAAAAAAAATTTACCTTACTAGGCGATATTTTAAATAAAGAAATACCAAGTGCATCTGACCGAGATCCTTACCGTAGGAGTAAAGGAAAATGGGAAAATAGTAAGTTTATTCCAGATCAAAAAAATTATTCCTCCCCCATGCCTCAGGATAATTCAGCTCAAAGTGTCTTTGATTTTCTTAATCTTGTTTACTCTTGGCAGGCCATTGTGGGTGAGAGAATGGCCAAGTTTTCGATTCCCTTAAAATTAGTGCGCGGAACTTTGACTATTCTCTGTAATCACCCTGCTTTTGCCGAACAATTGGCCTTTGTGGAAGGACCATTGATTAACCAGATCCAAAATCACTTTCCGGCATTAAAAGGTAAAATTAAATCACTTCGATTTTTTAACAATGCAGAACTGTTTGCAAAAGAATTTAAAACTAAAATTGAAAGTAACGATGCCCATAATGGCGTACATGAAAAAATACACCAATTTTCTCCCAACTATAAAAAGATCAAACAGGAAGCCTCTGATGCCCTAGGAGAATTGAAAGATCCCGAATTCCAAGGTCTATTTGCCTCAATCCTAGCACAATGCTTGAACAACAAATAAATTGGCCCCCACCTGTGATTCATCGACGCTTAAAACTTCAAGCCAAGGAGTGGAGTGTAAAACTGTTAATCTTACTTTTTCCTTACAATTAAGAAATACGGCGATACCCCCCGGCAGCAAGATTCTCCCCAGCGAATAAAGATATTCAGCAAAGCTGCTGTCATGAAAAAATCGGGCCATACGTCGTTTCATTTCAAAGGGCAAAAGACCTGAGTCTTCCTCGAAATAAGGAGGATTTGAAATTACAAAATTGTACCTTTCATCAGAGAAAGTCTGAAATGACTGATGCAAAATCGACATTTTAATATTATTTTTAAAATGTGATCTTACCCAATCAATATTTTTTGCAAGAAAAGGAATAAAAGCTTCCTGCGCTTCTAGAAAATCCAAAGAAACAATTTTCTCTAGCTCTCTCTGACATTTTATTTTTTGAATAAATTCCAGTCCAACAACACCGCAACCTGCCGCAAGATCGAGAATTTTAATTTGATCACAAGAATAGGTTGAAAAATAGGTGGAAAATAACTGACTGGCCTTGCTCGCCAAATATATTGAATCTTGTGAGAAACGGTAAAACTCAGGTTGAAGATAATCGCTTTGCATGCTCCAGTATCTCCAAAATTTTACTGCCTTGCCTGATAACAGTTACTTTAAAATTTTCATCAAGCTTGAGAATAGTCGAGCTAAGTCCAGATAAACTTGCACTTTTGTCATCTTTAAAAATACACTCGCGATGCATAGAAGAAAAATATTTTGCAGCCTCTCTATCCACCATGGCCGGCTCGCCACTTCGATTTAAACTTGTGCTAGTAATGGGAGCACCTTCCTGCGCATAAATTTCTCTAACAACTGGTAAGTTAATAATTCGAATTAATATAATCGGGCTACTATGAACTACCCAATGAGGAATTTGAATCTTGCTCCAATCAGTAGGGATTCCCAAGCTGGCTTCTAACTTAAAAAGCTGCTCCAACCATTTATTAGAAACTTGAGCAGGTAAATTAAAATAATCTGCAACTTTTTCGATATCAGGAAAAAGTATAGATAGAGACTTATTGGGTGCAGTTTGTTTTAGCCTTGCAATTTTTGTCTGGGCAATTTCACTGAAGATGTTACCACCAAGTCCCCAAACCGTATCCGTAGGATAGATATAGACATTGTCAGTCATGGCCGTCCCGAGGAGTTGTTGTTAAGGGCCCAGGCCCACCAGAAAATAAGAGGATCAACATCGCCCAATTTTATAAGCTTGTAAATGGCAAATTCGACGCTCTCCCCTTCTTTAAGCATCTCATTATATAGATTGCGCTGATATTGAAAACTCACGCCTGATTCGGGGATAAGTACTTCTTTATCATTTAATCCTAAAACACCATTGGATTCTAAGTATAAAATCACATTTCTTATATAGAATTCACTTTTCACAGGAGCTTTCTTGAATTCATTTTTAAAAACCGAACGACTTTTGCTAGCACTTAGAAAAATAAGTATTTTCAATTTTTCCCAATCCGAAAATTGAGATTCAGAAAATTTTGAAAGGTATTTCAGTGCTTCCAATTCTGTTGATCGACGTAGGAAAATCTCTGTAAAAAAAACAGGGATAACGTCCCCTAAAAAATGCCCTCGGGCCATTTTTCTTATCTCCTCCAAACTTTTGTTATATCGACCATCTTCCAGCAAGCGAGTGATACTTCCAGATGTATCCATACTTTGCAGCTTGGCCAACAATAGATAAAAAATCCGATCATCACTAATTTTTGATCCAATATATTTTAGCATCTTGTAAATTTCTTGGTTAAGCTGGAGTTTTTCTTCCTCACTTACAAACAGGCGGTTAAAAAGCAGCTCAAAAGGCCCGAGATTAAATAGCTTGAATAAATTATTTTTGGCCCAGGCTTGATTTCCATGCTTAAGCGCAAAGGCACATGTAACAAGGGAAATTGTCAGAAAATTCCCTTTTGCATTTAAGCCCTGGAGTATTTCATCTTCTTCTAAAATTGCACTGGCAGAATCATCTAAATCCTGGATTTGGCGATTAGCATTTTCTAGATAAAATAATAATTCATGACCAGTGGAAAGGCTTTTTTTTTTGGACAACATTTTCTTAATATCTGCTTTCAAGCTTTGAGAGACGCGCACATCTGTCAGCTGTTCCCCAAAAGGCCTTCCAGAAGCAATATATTCAAAAAGAGCAGAAGAAGTCTGGTAGGCAATACCGGTAGGTTTGCATTCCTTTAGAAATTGCGACCATTTAACTGCTGCATCCCTTTTCAGGCTTAAAACAAATAAAGAATCCGCGAGCTTCCACTCTTTTGGACACTCCGTTATGTCCGTTTTGCTCGACATATTACTAATTTTAAATCCAAAGAGGTCATATTTAATTTCAATCAGTCCAAATTGAGACTGCAATGGCTCAATTTCAGGAAAGTTATTGATTCGTCCTTGTGGCCGGGATTCGAATATTTGCGCCATCGCGGGGTGAATCTCAAAAATCTCCCAAATAAAATTTTGCTCACGCTTAGTTTCATTTTTTCCCGAAGTTACCATCGAAGTAAAGGGCAGAGGTTTATTCAATACTTTTTTATAATAATAGAGTGCTAAAATTACTATCGCCCCCAAAATGCCCATGACTAAAAAAAGATAGCGATCGTTTTTGGCTGGGTGACCTTCAATATGCTCCTTGCCGCTTTGAATGTTTTGGGGAGTGGCAGCCTTAGCGAGGGAAACTTTTTTCCTCGCAGGTTTTTTTTCTTTTAACTTTGCCGCTGACTGACTAATATTTTTTTCAGCTATTTTTTCTTTTTCCTGATCACCAGAAAGTTTATTTGAATTAACTATTTTTTTTTTTACGTCCAAGGCATCAGTCTGAGAATTTGCATTCGCTTCCGTTTTTCCTGGCGCCAGATCAGGATAATCGAGTTCTTGGGGATCAGGAAACCTCTCATCTGCAAAAGCTTCATCGCTAATTGGCGACTCTGTCTCATGACTGGCCGGAATAGTCTTGGTTGGTGGCTGAAGGCTCTTTAAGTCAAAAATAGCGGTCATCTGTGTTTGATTTTCATTCTCTTCACTTTCGGGGCTAATTTTCTCGCTTTCACTCAGCTCTAGAATGTCTTTGGCTTCAGAAATAGGATTAAAAGGCTGCTTAATATCGGAATAGATATACTTATCCACCAGATTTTTTTCTTTGACATAAAACCAATAACCACAGCCGCTACAGATCTCATCTTCTGCGGCCAAGAGATTTTTTGTTAAGAGTTCAACAACTTTTTCTTTGGAAATCGGTCCAAGAATTTGCCGCTGCCTTGTTCTTATCAACCAATTCTTCATTTATAGAAAAAATCCTATTAGGCCTCGGATATCATCATCATTAAATCTTAGGCCCGCTAAAAATGAGTAATTTCTGTTATCTAGCAAAATATCTTCAGCGACTATTCTACCATAAAAAACATTCCATAATTGAAATTCACCTCTTAAGCGGAGATTAATTCCTACCCCTGAACGGTAATCAAAAAGTTCGCCCGAGAACGTGCTCCCCCAATGATTAACGAAATAGTCAACGCCCAAACCTCCAGTTGATTCAATAAGTCCACCTCTGAAGGACCAATTCTGAAGTCTCTTTCCTATTTGAAAGTCAAAGCGGTATGTGTTCTTAGTCTTGGTTGTTTCAATCCGCCTCGAGGTCACACCATCTAGCGTCGTTGTTGTATGAACTTCTTTTTCCAAACCAAATTCGGAGGTTGATATTCCTAACTGATAAAATCTTTCAGGCGAAGTATAAAAGCGAACTCCGGCTTGCGTGTCACCTCCATATTCAGAATTCAAACCGGTATAAGCAAAAATCTCGGTACGCAAAGAATTGAAGCGATTAACCAAGCGATTGACTCCGGAAAGTGTTTGGGAAACTTTATCGGCGATTTCTTCATCTGCCACGAAGCGACCTAGAGTTCCTTTGCCATTACGAATGTCAGCCACAATCGCCTTAAGATCTTCTGTCGCCTTTTTAGTATTATCTAATATGTCATTGATCTCTCCCGCCATACTATTAGAATGCGTTTTATCCATCTCATTTTTAAGATTCCTAGAAAAATTTTCTAAATTAGCAATTAGATCATTTAGCTTCTGCTCATTGCCGTTAATAACTCGCTTGAGAGATTCAGTGACTTCCTTAGCATTATTCACCATGTCTTGGGTGTTTTGAATAATTTGTTTAAGCGGGGCCTCTTGACCTTCGGGCGAAAAGGTCTCTTTAAGAGATTCACTCACTTTCTTGATATCAGCGACAACTTCGGATGCGTCCTTCATAAGCTTTTCAAGCCCTGCCCCTTCCAAGGCATCGACCACTGAATCTTCTGGCAAAATTTCAGTCGAATCACTGAGGTCTATCTCTAGATACTTATCACCTAGAAATCCTACGGTTTTAATTTTGAGCTTTGAACCCTTAGGAATTTTGACTTTGTCTAAAACTTCAAAGGTAATGTGTGCTTTGTTATCCTCTAGCTCAATTGAAATAAGCCGTCCGGCATTGATTCCGGCAACCTTAATCGGAGTTTTAGGAAAAATTCCAGAGGCGTCCTGAATGATGGTGTGATAGCGCTTGTAGGCACCAAACCCCGATTGATTGGAAGTAATTTTTAGGGACATAAAGACGATTGCAGCCATGGCCGCAAAAGCTAATACGCCAACTCTTATTTCATTCATCGTTGGATTTCAATTCCTTCATATTATCACCCTGAAATGATACACCATCATGGAGCTGAACAGAAAACTATAAATTGACGAATTCTTGAACCAAAGGGTTATTTGAATTTCTAAACTCGTCGGCGGATAAATACTCGACAATTTTACCCCGATTTAAAAAGGCTACATAATCCGAGATTTCCAATGTTGCCCTCACGTCATGGGAAATGATGAGAGAAGTCAGGCCTTTTGTCTTATTTGCCGTGCTGACAATCAGCTCATTTACCATTTTTGTCGTGATGGGATCAAGCCCAGTTGTTGGCTCATCGTATAGAATAATGGCTGGGTTGAGGGCCAAAGCGCGAGCTAGGCCTACTCGCTTTCGCATCCCACCTGATAATTCTGACGGGTACTTTTGCGCTGCCTTGCTATCAAGCCCAACTGATTCAAATAGGCCTTGAATCTTAGCATCTCTTTGACTTTTGTTAAGTGCGGTAAATTCTTTTAGGGGAAAGGCCACATTCTCGTAGGCCGTGAGCGAGTCAAAGAGTGCTGCATACTGAAACAGCATGCCAAAATTTCTTCTAAATTCTCGTAGCTGGACTTTAGACAGGCTGTTCAGGCCTCGGCCTAAAACCTGTACCACTCCCGAAGTAGGAGAAATAAGACCCAAGACTAACTTAAGTAAAGTTGATTTACCTGCACCTGAAAATCCCAATATAGTGGTAATCTTGCCAGTTTTAACTTCAAAGTTAAGATTATCTATAACTACGTGGTCTTTAAAAGCTTTACTTACATTTTTAAAGGAAATTGCAATCTCATCCATCTGCTACAAAACCTTAATCAAAAAACTTGTCAAAAAATAATCCAAAACCAGCACAGAGATCATTCCCCACACAACCGCAAAATTTGTTCCCTTGCCTACTCCCTCTGCTCCTTGGCGAACTTGAAAGCCAAAGTATGTTCCAATAACAGAAATAACAAAACCAAAAAAGAAGGCCTTGATTATTCCCTGGTACATATCTTCTAAAAACATAAATTCGCCAAGTTTGGAATAAAATAAAGCCTCGTCAATCAATAGCGTTTTAGTGCCAATGACAAAAGCACCAACACCGCCGACCAATAAGAAAATTATTGAAAGCATGGGAAGCGCAAAAGTCGTAGCAATAATTCTCGGGATCGCAAGATATTGGATGCTATTGATTCCCATAACTTCTAAAGCATCTATTTGTTCAGTCACTTTCATGGTGCCAATTTGCGCCGCCATGGCAGCGCCGCAACGTCCCGCTAAAATTAGTCCTCCTAGGACGGGAGCAAGTTCTTTGGAAAGTGAAATGGCGACAACCGGTCCGACCAGAGTATCAACATTAATAAGCTTAAAGCCAAAATAGGTTTGATAGGCCAAAACCATCCCGGTAAACGCACCGCTTAAAATAATAATAAACAAGCTGCGATTTCCAATAAAATAAAGCTGCTCAAACAGTAAACGGAAACGAAAAGGCGGGCGAATTGCCCAATAGAAAAAGCGCCCCGTAAAAATTGAAATTCTTCCCAGCCCATCAACACCATCGGTAATAAACTCACCAAGGGTGAAAAAAAACTTATAAAAAATATTTTTAACAGCTGCTTCCATTAATAGTGATATTCCCTCGGAACGCGATCGCTTATCAAGCATAATAACTCATACGGGATCAGTCCCGACTGATTTGCCAAATTGAGCAAATCATCCTGGTCGTGTCCCCATAATTCTATCTCCTGACCTGGAACAACCTTTTTGCCGCAACTGTCAGGGAAAAATAACTGCAGCATATCCATATTAATTTTTCCATGTATTTGTGGATTGCCGGCAACGGAACTTAGGACTGAATTCTTCAAAACGGTTGGCAGACCATCTCCGTAGCCAGCTGCCAAAATTGCCATACTGCCAGCTGCGGGAGTTAGTGTTCCTGAATATCCCACAGGTTCGCCCTTGTTAACGTGAAATACCTGGATAACATTTGCCTTGAGGGAAGAAACACATCGTCCCTCCCATGGGAACTGCTGCAAAAGATTTTTATTTAGTGTCGAGGGCCCATAAAGAATTAAACCCGGCCTGACGTGAGATTCGCCTAAACCAATATTTTGTAAAATAGCACCGGAATTGCTAATGCTGGTTGCCTCTATTGAAATACCTTTTGCTCTAAATAAATTTTTGCCGTCGGCAAACTGTCTTAGCTGAGTTTGGGACAATTCATCGCTCTCCATCTGAAATGAGGAATTGGCAAAATGACTCATTAGGTGCTGGATACTTTTTCGCCCAGAGTCCAAAATCATCTTAGATGCCGCTTCCCATTCTGATGCCGAGATGCCCAAACGATTCATACCTGTATTAATTTTTAAAACCAATGGGAAATTTTTAAATATTTTCTGACTCAAAAAAATCTTAAGGCAGCTGAGACTAGAAATCACAGGCTGAATTGAATTATGCTCATATGCTTTTAAGCCTAGATCATCATCAAGATTGATATCAGAAAAAACCCAAATATCAAAATCCAAATCCTTTAATTCATTTTTCAGATAGAGTGCCTCAGGCAAAGAGGCGACACCAAAAGTCCCAATACCTATGGACTCAATGGCATATCTAGTCAGTGGCAAGAGGCCATGGCCATAACCATTGGCCTTTACCATAAAAATAATTTCGTTATGGCAGCATCTTTTTTTAAGCTTGATAAAATTTTCATGCAGAATCTTAAGATCAATAATCAGGCGAGTATGTCTTCTCACACTCCCAAATCCTTTTTCGGGTCATAGGCAGATCGTGACAAATTTTTTTTTGCTACCAAATTAACCGAGTTATCTTGATTCAAACTCCTCTCACTCGAAATATAAGAAGTTTGCGGGTTTGATAAAAAAAGCTGAATAGCTTCAGCCGATGCGGGCAAAAATCTAATCACAGCATTGAAGGTCAAGGTGAAAACCTGATCGGAATTTTCAAAGTAGCGCCAATAACTAAAACGTGCGGCCATAAGCTTTAATTCCTGAAAAATCTCCTCTTTCAACTCGGCCCTATCGTGGACAATAACAAAATCAGTGGGAGACGCCTGACAAATACGTAAATGAGAGGCACAGGAAAGCTGATTCAATCTCAGCGAAAAGTCGCTAGCAAAGCGTGCCCACAAAAATCTATTGCCAGGATATTTTTTGATTACCTGGGACAAACCGTCCAGGTGCATGCCTAAAAAACAGCGTCCCATAGCAACACTTGAGTGGTTACCAAGCTCATCTAATTGGTAAAAGCATTCGTCTGCGACAGAAAAAAGCTCTGCCATTGTCAAAATCTTTTTATCGGCATGGATCTGAATGCCATTTATGCCTCCCGCTCTAATCTGAAACTCATTGACAAGCATAGAGGAGTAGAGACCACTCAAAAATGCTTCGAGGTATTCCCAATCAAATTGCATCAAATACTCATCATTTGTTTCAACAAAAACCATCAGCTCGGGTTCGGAAAAACGCCCCTTGATAAGCAGGGAAACCAAAGCCCCCCCCATTAAATCCACCGCCACTTGATTGGCCAGATTCTGTGCCACAAAGCCAATGCCTTCTCGCGATCTCTCCCCTAGCCATAGCGAGGGAAAAGCCAAATATTTTTCTTGCGGTATAGGAGGAGAGATTAATTTATTGCCAGTTGCAGAGAGCTCAAGAACGGAAAACCTTGAGACACCTGCCCAGTTTTTAAAAATATTTGCCAAGGAGGTTTGAAAATGGCGACTATCGCGCTCTTTCTCCAAACTGAAACATATTCTTTTTAGTTCATTCCAATAATGAGCTTGCTCGCGAATTTGTTCCAATTGGTTCTGTAAATCCACTACGCGCGACTTACTTTTGTCCCATTCTATTTTTGTCCGACTGACCTCATTTTCGAGCGCCAAGGACTGGTTGACCCTTTTGAGAATACTCTTAAGTGGAGCTTCATAGTGCGCCTGTCTTTTAACCACTCCAAAGTGGTTGTAATTGACAGTCGAAGTCAAAAGTGGCCGAGACTCCTCTGAGTAGAAGAAGACTAGGGGAAGACGGCCCGAGTGCATAAGAGGATGATCCTGTAGAATGAGTTTTCCCTCGCTCATTAATTTGACGTCAACAATCGCCAAAGTGGGAACTTTTTCCAAAGTTCCTGCCCAAAACTCGGAAAGCGTGCGGTAGTAATAAGGAGCCACTCCAATCTTTTTAAAAACGTAGCTCAAAGCTTTGACCTCATCCATATCTGATAAAAGGATTGCAACATCCAAAACCGGTCGTTTCAAAGCAACGCTTTGGGAAGAATTCGACTCCTTGGAAAGATCATTTTTCATGGCCATCCTTTCTGAAAAAACTTTTCACTCTTAACATGGTATATGACTCTTTGTCAGTTGTCTCATGCTTCACTCAAACGAGATCTAAGCTGCTGCCAATTTTCGATAACCTTCACGTCACTATCTATGAGGATCAGGTCCGCTTGAGCATAAATATCAGCTCTCTTTTGGTACAACAGGTGCATCGCATCCTTGCCCTGCAAAACTAGAGGTCTGTGTTTATCATCCTTGACCCGATCCCAGCACTGTTCAAAAGTTAAATTTAACCAAACTATTTTTACCTGTGGGTTTTGCCTAAGCATCTCAAGACTCTCTCGATGAAGAGCACCTCCACCCAAGGAAATCAAAGAGTTTCCGGGTAAGCAAATTAAATGCCGCAGCGAGTCCACCTCGATCTGTCTAAATTTCTCCCATCCCCAGAGAGCAATCAAACCCGCGACTCCAGAGGGAGCAGATAAGTCATGGACATTCTCCTGGTAAATATACTCATCCAGATCAATTGCCTTAAAGTCTTCTGCGCCGGCCTTTTCTAACTTTGCTAAAAAAGTAGATTTTCCCGATCCCATAAAGCCACATATTACTATCTTAATCGCCATAAAATCAGGATAGTATGCGGTGCACACCTTGACAATGGCTTTGCTGAGCGTAATTGACTCCTTTTCAACTTGCCTAATTCCTCACTTTGTCGTATTTATTGCCACTTTAAAACTGATTCTTAATTTTAATTTAAACGAATTAACTTATTAGTAATTGATATTTGATCGGAGTACGTCATGGCAGTTCCAAAGAAGAAGACAAGTGTTTCACGAAAAGGCAAAAGAAGGGCAGGACAACATCATAAATTGTATGAAACAACCGTTCTGAAAGATAAAGAAACTGGTGATTTTACACTTCCTCACCGCGTTTCTCCCACTGGATGGTATAAGGGAATCAAGGTTTTTGAAACTAAAGCTGACAAGGCACAATTGGAAGGCGCAGGCGAGGCTTAGTTTTTGAAAGCTTTGCGATTGATTAAAAAACAAAATTAAAATGCGTTAGCACAACATGACGGGCCTTTAATAGGGCCCGTTTGTTTTTAAAGGCTTAAGCTCATGGCATTTTTTCAAACAAAAATTCTAGGTACGGGGATCTATCTTCCCAAGCGAGTGATGACCAATTTCGATCTAGAAAAAATGGTAGAGACGAACCATCAATGGATTATGGAGCGAACCGGCATTAGTGAAAGGAGAATCTGCTCCACCGAAGGCGGAGAATTTCCTACTGACATGGCCTACCACGCCACCAATATGGCCTTAAAAAATGCTAATATGAGTGCTGAAGATATAGACATTATTTTCTTTGCTTCAGTCACCCCAGACATGAAACTGCCAAATTCATCTACGCTCTTACAAACCAAACTTGGCATGAATAAAAAGTGTGCCTGCCTTGACATCGCAGCTGCCTGTTCAGGTTTTGTTTATGGTTTAAATTTAGCACATTCAATGATTCAAACCGGGGCGATTAAAACTGCCCTGGTTGTTGGATCGGAAATGCTCAGCCGAGAAGTTAATTGGAAAGACCGCTCGATCTGTATTTTATTTGGTGATGGCTGCGGAGCTGCCGTCGTTGGCAGGGCCCCTCAAGGTGACTCTTCTGCCATTTTGGCCACTACCCTTGGCGCAGATGGTACCGGCAAAGAGTTTTTTGACCAACCAATAGGGGGATCAGTTACACCAATCACCGCCGAGCACTTAGCCGATGGCAGCCATTATATGAAAATGAAAGGTGGAGAAATGTTCAAAGTGGCCACTCGCACACTGGCCCAAAGTGCTAAGATTGTGGTTGAACAGGCGAATTTAACTTTAGAAGATGTTGATTGGCTTGTTCCTCATCAAGCGAATATTCGTATCATTGAAACAACTGGAAAACTATTAGGTATTGCACCTGAAAAAGTCATCGTTAATATCGAAAAATATGGCAATACTTCGGCCGCAACCATTCCTATTGCCTTTCACGAGGCGATACAAGAAGGAAAAATTAAGCGTGGAGATATTGTTCTTTTAGACGCTTTTGGGGCAGGCCTGACTTTTGGGGCCACCCTTCTTCGCTATTAATCATCAGGAGTAAAAACAATGAGTAAAGCAGTCACTCTTATCTTCCCTGGTCAGGGCAGCCAATATGTTGGAATGGGAAAATTGCTGGAAGGTTGTGAATCTTTTGCCATGCTAGAAAAGGCGGATCAGGTTCTGGGATACTCATTGTCCAAAATAATGCTTGAAGGGCCGGAAGATGAACTGAAAATGACTCAAAATACCCAGCCTGCCATCCTCACCCATTCGCTCATGTTATGCGAAGAATTAAAAAAGCTATTGACCAAAAATAATATTACTATCGAGCGTGTTCTGGGCCATTCAGTTGGTGAATACGCCGCTCTGGTGGCGGCCGGGGCCGTGTCTTTTGAGGACGCCATCCAACTGGTTCATCTTAGAGGCAAGTTCATGCAAGACGCCGTCCCAGTCGGGCGGGGGGCCATGTACGCACTACTTAAAGTGCCACAAGATATTATCCTTAAGGCCTGCCAAGCAGTCTCCACAGAGCAAGAAAAAGTCATGCCGGCCAATTTTAATGAGCCTTCTCAAATCGTTATTTCAGGCGATAAAAATGCTTGTGAACGCGCGCTCAAGTGGCTGGAAGAAAATCATAAGGACGCCTACCGTGCGGTGGAACTTAATGTCTCGGCTCCCTTTCATTCCTCTCTCATGGCACCAGCAGCGCAAAATATGCTTAAAGAACTGGAAAAGACAAAAATTAACAATACGCACTTACCCTACATCGCCAATATCGATGCCCAGGAGTATGCAGTTGGAACCAAGGCTTCCACCGTAATCCAAAATCTTTACAAACAAGTTGATGGGGCCGTGCTATGGACTCAAAGTATTGCTAAATTAAGTGATGGTAGTGTGTGTTTAGAAGTTGGCCCTGGCAGAGTGCTTATGGGTCTTGTACGAAAAATAAATCGCAACATTAAAGTAATTCCTATGGATAAAGAAAACCCTTGGGACGAGATTGAAAAAGAAATCTTAAGCGCGTGTCAATGATTTCCAAGAATGGGGAGTAAATATGCAAGTTCAAAAGTATTCAGACCTAAATAACAAAATCATTTTGGTGACTGGTGGTAGCCGTGGGATTGGCAAAGCATTATGCCAGGCCTTGGCCATTAATGGCGCCCACGTCGTTTTCAACTATCGCGGCGATGTACAAAAGGCCAATGAGCTTAAGCAACATTTTGAATCCCTTGGGGGCAAGGCAACGGCGCTTCCCTTTGACGTCACAGATAGTACAAAGGCCAAACAGGAACTGGAAGCTTTTAGCAAAGAATTTGGAGCAATTTCAGGACTCGTCAATAATGCAGGAATCTCTAAAGATCAGTTAGTTTTAAAACTTAAAGAAGAAGATGTTTCTGCCATTTTAGACACAAATTTAAAATCCGCCATCATGCTGACTTCTATTCTTTCCCGCGGTTTTTTGCGAGCGCCTAGTGTTTCAGTGGTTAATATAAGTTCAGTGGTTGGACTTATGGGCAACGCTTCCCAGGTGGCCTATTCAGCATCCAAGGCCGGCTTACTAGGCCTGACAAAATCTTTCGCAAAAGAGATGGGATCTCGAGAAGTTCGCTGTAACGCAGTGTGCCCAGGCTTCATTCAAACAGATATGACAGAGGCCCTTGATGATAAGGTAAAAGAAGCGTATCTTACCGAAATACCTTTAAACAGGTTCGGAAAAGTAGAAGAGGTTGCCAATTTAGTTTGCTTCTTGTTAAGTAGTGCCTCTTCTTACATTACGGGAGAAGTAATTAAAATCGATGGTGGGTTGTACATCTAACTATCGATCTACAAAAGTAAAGCGTGTACCAATTTTAAGGAGACTTTATGTTACAAGAAAAGGTTATTAAACTGATTAGCGATGCCACCAAAATTGACTCAGGCAAGATTCAAATGGAAACCAGTTTCGTTGACGACCTTAACCTGGACTCTCTCGATATTGTAGAACTTATGATGAAGATGGAAGATGATTTCGGCGTTGAAATTCCTGAGGAAGACGCTGAACATCTAAAAACGGTTAAAGACATCGTTCAGTACCTAGAAAAGAAACAATAAGACAAGGCCTTCGGGCCTTTTTTTTTATCCGCTCTTTAAAATAATTGAGACCAAAAGGATTATTGGTCATAAGTACTAAGGAGGTAATGAGTGAGCAAAGTTCGCGTGGCCATCACTGGAATGGGAGCCATTTGTGGATTAGGTCATTCGCTACAAGAAATCTGGAAAAATGCACTTGCAGGTAAATCCGGAATTTCGACTATTGAAATCGCCGATATAGAAAAACTCCCCATAAAAATTGCTGGTGAGATAAAAAATTTCACCATGGCCGAACATATCTTGGAAGCCAAAGAAATCTCTCGCTACGACAGGTTTATTCACTTGGCCTTGCATTCTGCTTACGAGGCCATAAATCACGCAGGCGGAGATGAATTTAAAAAATATTATCAGCCTGATCGCATTGGAACCATCATCGGTGTAGGAATGGGCGGATTGCCAGAAATTGAAAGATCCTATGGCACTTTCCTGGAAAAAGGCGCGCGCCGAGTTTCTCCTTTTTTCATTCCGGCCATCATTCCAAACATGGTCCCCGGTTTAATCAGCATCCAGCATAATCTAAAAGGTGTGAACTACCATATTTCCAGTGCCTGCGCCTCAGCCGCCCATGCCATATCCGCAGCGGCCTTTGAAATCATGGCCGGGCGCCAGGATGCTGTCGTCACAGGTGGAAGCGAAAGTGTTATTTGTTATCTTCCCATATCTGGTTTTGCCAGTATGAAGGCGCTGTCCAAAAGAACAGACGACCCAACCAAGGCCAGTCGCCCCTTTGACAAAGATCGTGACGGTTTTGTCATGGGTGAAGGTGCTGGCATTATTGTTTTAGAAAACCTTGAAATGGCCAAGGCCCGTGGCGCTACAATTTATGCTGAAGTTGTGGGTCATGGCGCTAGCAGTGATGCCTATCACATCACTGCACCTCACCCCGAGGGGGAAGGTGCAGCTCGATGTATGAAAAGTGCCTTGGCATCTGCTGGTATCTCGGCTGAGGCCATGGACTATATCAACGCCCATGGTACATCTACACCACTGGGCGATTTAGGCGAGACTAAGGCAATAAAAAATACTTTTGGTGATCATGCTAAAAAACTTGCAGTCAGTTCTACAAAAAGCATGACTGGCCATTTGCTCGGCGCCGCTGGCGGGATTGAAAGCATTTTTTGTGCCATGGCCTTGCATGATGGGATACTGCCCCCTACCATAAATTTGGATAATCAAGATCCCGAATGTGATTTGGATTACGTTCCCCATACGGCCAGAAAGAAGAATTTTGAGTACGCGCTCAATAACTCTTTTGGCTTTGGCGGAACCAATTCATGTCTCATTTTAAAAAAATACAAATAATTAAGGAGTGATCATGTTTCACCAAGACGCTAACAATCTCGGCCAACTCGATCCTGAAATTTTTTCTCTAATCAAAAATGAACTTCAACGCCAGGAAGAAGGACTGGAATTAATTGCATCTGAAAACTACACCAGTCCTGCAGTCATGGCAGCTCAAGGATCTGTCCTGACCAATAAGTATGCGGAGGGTCTGCCGCGCAAACGCTATTATGGTGGCTGCGAGTTTGTTGATGGCGTTGAAGAGATTGCCATAGAGCGGGTCAAAAAACTTTTTCAAGCAAGCTATGCTAATGTCCAACCGCACTCTGGCTCACAGGCCAATATGGCAGCATATTTTTCTTTGCTAAATCCGGGAGACAAAATTCTTGGTATGAATTTGGCCGAAGGTGGTCACCTGACTCATGGCTCACCAGTTAATTTTTCAGGAAAATTATATAAAGTTATTGCTTACGGACTCAATCCAAAATCTGAAACTATTGATTATGAGTCCCTATATAAAATAGCCGATAGTGAAAAACCAAAACTTATTATTGCTGGAGCATCGGCCTATTCACGCACAATTGATTTTAAAAAATTCAGAGAAATTGCTGACCACGTCGGGGCCTACTTAATGGTGGATATGGCGCATATTGCGGGTCTCGTTGCGGCAGGTTTGCACCCTTCACCCATGCCACATGCCCATGTTGTGACTTCCACCACACATAAAACTCTACGCGGGCCACGCGGTGGAATCGTTTTAACCAATAACGAAGACTTGGCAAAAAAATTAAATAGTACTGTTTTCCCGGGAATTCAAGGTGGACCTTTAGAGCATGTTATCGCTGCTAAGGCCGTTGCATTTAAGGAAGCACTGGCACCAGAATTTAAAACTTACCAAGAAATGGTGGTGGCCAATGCGGCCACCCTGGCAAGTGAACTTATGGCGCGCAAGATAGCCCTGGTTTCAAATGGTACAGATAACCACCTTGTGCTAGTAAAAACTGACTCGGTTGGCCTGTCTGGCAAAGAGGCCGAAAAAGCGTTGGAGGTAGCCGGCATGACCTGTAATAAGAATATGGGTCCAGGTGACAAACGCTCACCTTTTATCACTAGTGGCGTCCGTCTTGGGACTCCCGCCATTACCACCAGAGGATTGGCCAAAACCCACATGGTGACTTTAGCCGACTGGATCGAGCGCGCCCTTAGGAACTCAAATGATGCAAATGTCTTGGAAGAAATTCGCAAGCAGGTGATGAATCTCTGTCGAGACTACCCCGTTTATCCAAAGCAAAAGTAGTAAGAAAACTAAGAGGAAAAAACCTGACCGGCAATAATGACAAGAAATAATACGAGAATAAACTGTGAAATAAATTGCACAAAGGTACCCTGGTTGAGTTGTTAGAATAGGAACCTACCAAACTCAGATGAATCTCGTCAATCTCACCAGGTAAAAAAGGAGGTAAGCTAAACTTAATGCTTGCCAGCTTAATAAAAAGTGATACTTACAGGAAATAGAAAGGAAAGGTTACAAGAATGCACTGCCCCAAATGCCAAGCGCCAGATACAAAGGTGATAGATTCAAGACATTTACTTGAGGGTAGCTCAGTGCGCCGTAGGCGTAAATGCGAGACCTGTCAATTTCGCTTCACCACCTATGAAAAACTTGAAGTATCTCTTCCCACCGTGGTCAAAAATGACGGGCGTCGCGAGACCTATGGTCGCGAAAAACTTATGTCGGGCCTGCGCAAATCCTGTCAGAAAAGACCCGTTTCAGTTGAGGATCTAGAGGATCTTGCCAATCGTATTGAGGCCATACTAATACAGGCTGGACAAAATGAAATTCCCTCCCATATTTTGGGTTCAATGGTCATGAATGAACTTAAAATTTTAGATCCAGTAGCCTATGTCAGATTCGCCTCATTTTATTGGAACTTTCGTGACATAACTGAATTTGTCAGTGGACTGACAGAAAATTATAACGGAAATAATAATCAGCCAATTTTTCCATCGTAAAAAATAAAGGGTAATGTAGTACATATGGATGAAAGACAAAGTGGGCGAGAATTTGCCTTTAAATATATTTATCATCTCTTGGCCAAGGGCCAGGGCATCCCCCAGCTTGAAAGCGAGGCACTAAGTGATGATCTCAATGATTTTCTAACTAGCTACACCTCACCTGACAAGGAACATCCAGAAAATACCATGAGTATTGAATCTCTAAATTTTGGCAAAAAAATTATTCATGGAGTTATTACCCATTGGAAAGAGATAGAAACAAAAATTAATCTTCTATCGTCTAAACGTAATATGATAAAAATGGGTCCTGTCGATGCTGCATGCTTAATGATTGGAGTATTTGAATTGCTTCATCGTTCAGGTGAAACACCCTTTAAAGTTGCCATCAATGAGGCGGTAAATTTAGCAAAAAAATTTGGGGGCAACGAAAGCTATTCTTTTATCAACGGTGTATTAGACAACTTCTCTAAAAGTTTACAGTCGTAGGAGACGGGATGTCCCTTTATCCGCTCGTTACAAAAATCAAACCTCAAGTTATCGGTATTTTCTGGATCACTGATACTTCACTCATGGATATTCCTAGGCATTTTGGTGAGCTCGATTATCTGCTTGATGGTCTTTTAACAGGATACATTAAACGCAAACAGGAGATGGAATCCATCCCCACATCCGAGCCAAAAAACTTTTTTGTAACGGAGTCATTTGGATTTCCGTTCTTTGTCGCCCACCTGGAATCAAAGGGCAATAATCTAAAAGAAGATGTGGACCAACTGATGCAACTAGTATCAGGACTGAAAACCCAAAGAAAAGAAATATGGATAGTTGGCCCAAAAGATTTAGAAGAAATTAAATACTTAAAAAAGAACTTTAAAAATTACTCTTTTTCACATTTATCTAGTTTGGATAATTAAGGCAGGGCCATAATATAAGTGACCCAGGATTCACAGGCTTCGGCCGAATCAGCAGGATAAAAATTTCCATCCCCTCCGCCTTCGCCATCGTCGCCTTCCCAATAGGCAACCGTTTTAGAAAAACCGGCCTCTTCCAAAATTTCACGCAGTTCTGCCAATGACCACATTCTCCAATCGTAGACAAAGGCCTTATCGATCTTACGTTTTCCCACCTTAAAATGAATGTAATACAAGACCTCATTGCTAATTGGGTTAAAATTATCACAATCCCAAAAATAAGTGTGATCTTCGTGGGTCGTTTCTTCTACCAGTGGTTGACACGCCTCAGTCCCACCAAATAAATCGATAAAAAAAGCACCCTTAGAGTTCAAACCTTCTCGCACTTTTTTAAAATAAGTGAGTAATTGAGATCTTTTTTTGAATATGAAATAACTGAAATTGAAGGCAACGATCACATCACTTTTGAAATTCTGATTGTCTAAAACATTGCCTTCAATATAGGTCATTCTCTTTTGGGCGTCGGGGCTTAAATTGATGAAATGCACACTCTTGCCATAACCTATGGGGCGAGGGTCCAAATCAACGGCGTAGGCCTTGTGCTTATTACTCTGCTTAACCCAACCACAAGATAAAAGCCCTGTACCTCCAAAATCCTCACGCAAAACCAATGGCTCCTTGCCATAGATGCGATCAAATTCGCTGTTAATGAATTCAATATCACCTTCATGATTTTGTACTGATTTTTCATACAGCTGAAATTTTTCAACCCAACCTTGCTCTTCTGGAGAAAGCATGAATACTCCTTAATTAATACTTTTTGTAAGATTTAACTTCGACTAACTGACTTTTAAAATTTTGATTGATCCTATTTTTGATATGAAATCTTTTATCATTGTTAATATAGACTGAGCGCGCCAACTGAATGAATTCGTGATCAAAATTCTGCTGCGCCTCTTTTTCTCTAATTTGATCCTCTATATTCCATAGCATTTGATTGATCTGCATCAACTCTTCCTTCATTGGGGGCAAGGCCGCTTTTAAACTTAAATTTTGAGCCTCATTCATAGCATCTTGCAAAGTTTTTTCCAAGGCCAATAACTCATTTTGAATATGAACTTGCTTTATATCATCTAAAATTTTGATCTTTTTTATCCTTAAAATTGTAATTTTATCGACTAGCTCGCCAAGCGATATGGCACAAAGAATATTCATTCGATTTCCTTATAAAGGATGTGTAAAACCTCATATTCCACAGAACCACTGGGAGCAATTACAGTAAAGACATCACCAACTTTTTTCCCCAGCATAGCGGAAGCAATGGGAGACTTCCAACTAATATGCCCTTTTTGTGAATCAATTTCATCAATTCCCACTATGGTAGGGGATTTTTCTTCCCCCGCGTCCAAATTAATTATTGTAACAGTTGCTCCAAACTGGATTTTATCCGATCTAACCTTGCTGGGATCAACCACTTCAGCGCAATCGATACGCTTTTGCAAAAAACGTATTCTTGAATCAATCTCTCTTAATCTTTTTTTCCCATAAATATAGTCTGCATTTTCCGAACGGTCACCCAGAGAAGCTGCCCAAGTTACAATCTTTGTGATTTCTGGCCTCTCTTTTTTAATCAGCAGGTTAAGCTCATCTTGTAATTTATGAAATCCCGTTGGTGTAATGTAATTTTTAGCTTGGTTCATAGACCTTGTTCTTGCTTGATGGCCTTAAGTAAACCATGACAGGCATCAGTGACGATATCTAGCACATGCTCAAAGCCCATAGCTCCACCATAATACGGGTCTGGCACAAAATTTTCAGCGCGATGCTCTTTAAAGTCCGTCAATTTAGATACTTTTCGCTGATATCGCCCCTGCCTATCAAGCTCAAGAATATCTTGTAGGTTTGAGTCGTCCATAACACAAATATAGTGAAAAAATTCAAAATCATGAAGTGGATCAAAAGGCCTTGAAATAGAAGTTAAATCTATGCCACGTTGCTTAGCAGTTTGGATCATGCGAGAATCGGCCCTCGAGCCAGCATGATGAGCACTGGTGCCTGCTGAATCTATATAAATTTTGTCCTGAAATCCTGCATCGGCCACGATACGCTTCATGACCCCCTCAGCTGCTGGGGACCGACAAATATTTCCTAAACAGACAAATAAGACATTGATTGTCATTTTTTCTCCCTAAATTTCCCCTAGGGGATTGACTAAGAAAGAACTTCAAACGTATTGAAAAGCGGACCAGTTTATATCATGCTTTTGTGTTATAATCAAAGGTGGGGCATCACGCCGGAGTTCAAAAATGACTGTGCGCAAAGTTATTCGTATGGGGCATCCAGTGCTCAGAGAAAAGTCCAGACCCTTGAGCGAGGAAGAAATCTTATCTTCCGAAACTCAAAATTTTATCAAAGATCTGTTTGATACCATGGAAAAATATGAGGGGATTGGAATTGCCTCGCCTCAAGTAGGCGTTGCCTGGCAACTTGCGATTGTCGGAGTGCCAGTCGACAACCCTCGCTACCCTGACACTCCAGAGAGCGACACTTATATTGTGATTAACCCCAAAGTCACGATCCTTGATAAAAAAAAGCAAGGCTTTTGGGAAGGCTGTTTGTCAGTCCCAGGCCTAAGGGGATATGTTGAAAGACCGAGAAAAATAAAAGTTGAATTTCTAGATGAAAAGGCCCAGCCACAGTCACTCATCGTCGAAGATTTTATTGCCACGGTATTCCAACATGAGTTGGATCATCTTAATGGTAAGCTCTATATCGATCGCATTAAAGACACTAAAATGTTGGCCTACAACGAAGAATTCGATGAGTTTTGGACTGAAGAAGATGAAGAAGACGAAGCTGACGAGTGACAACTGAAGCTATTGGAATCATCCATTCCCCCTTCAAAGAGAAATTCGGCGTCCCTAGACAGGCGGGATTGGCTCCCCATGCAACAGGAGAAATAGAACTCTTTAAAAAGTTCTCAGGTCAAGATATTGTAAAGGGGCTTGAAGATTTCGAACGAATCTGGGTTATTTTTCATTTCCACTTAACTCCCGAAAGTGAATATAAGGCACGCATGGTTCGCCCGCCACGACTTGGCGGAAATAATAAAATGGGCGTTTTTGCCACACGCTCACCATTTCGCCCCAATAGTCTTGGGCTCTCTTGCTTTAAATTGGGAGATATCTCACATCGCCTGGGCCAGACATTTATTCAAATCTCCGGCCTAGATGTAGTCGAAGGAACTCCCGTCCTGGATATTCGCCCCTACCTGCCAGAAGTTGATAGTCACCCTAGCTCCAGGGCTGGATGGACAGAAGGCCTAGAACAGCGGCTTGATCTGCCCGTGATTTTTTCCAATATCGCCAACAGTTCATTAAATGATCTACCTGAAAAGGACAGGCTTAAAATTCTCATCAAAGAGTATCTTTGTCTCGACCCCCGACCTTCTTACCGTAAAGATCAGCAAGTCTATGCCAATCGCATCAGTGACTTTGATATCAAATGGCAAATTCTTGAGAATCAAATTATGGTACTGGATATTCAGCATATTTAGTTTTTTTGAAAAACACGAAAAAGAATTGGTGAATAATTTCCAATCCCGATAGGCAACGCGTCCACAAAAAATTTTGCCATACGACTGAACTTCACCTTCCCGCCTTTGGGTAAAATCGATTTGTGAAAAACCCTCGTGACATAAAAATGGGTAGAAAGAAAATTTTTAGGCATGTGACCGTCTATTTCAACTAGGCCTGTACGCTGGTGCATAAATCCCAACATCTTTTCATAAAGATATTTGTTGTGGCGACTTTCTTCTAGCCCATCCAACAGCATTTCTTTCAAGGCAGAATTAAGTTCGGCCAAAGGTTCACTATAGCTTTCGATTTGGATGTAACGCCCGCCCGGGAGTAAAGAATTGGCAATATTGTGAAATGCTTGAAATTGCCCCTTACGGGACAAAATATTAATGATGACTCTCTCACTAATAATTAAATCGACATTCTCGGGATAAAAAGCAATGTCTCTCGCATCTCCCAGGACAATTTGACAATTGGGAATCTCACGACTAGTCGCTTGAGTATAAAGCTCAGGGGTAAATTCAAGTGCAAAAAGCTTAATCTTTGGAAATCGCTCTCGCAATATTGCCAAGAGATGACCATTGCCACAGCCTACTTCAAAAAAAGTGATATCCTGCTTGCCCACTTCCAATATATAGCGCTCAATTTCTCCTATACAAAAAGCGATCTCGCTATCTCTAATATATTGGTCTTGCATGGAAGAAGTGGGGGAAAGTCCATTTTTCGCTGCTATTTTTTTATAGTAATCAAGAATATAGCTTTCATATTCATGACCTTTAATTTTTGCCATAATACCTACTGAACCGTGCAATCTGTTGAGTCATTGCCCTGAAGCTTAAAAGTTTTGGCCTTTTCAGCTTCTTCCAGCTTCTTCTTAATATCTTCTTCTGTTGTGCAACCACCAGTCTTGGGTTTCAAATCATCAAAATTTTCTTCACTACTAGAAGTCACAGGTACGGGCGAGGAATGCATAGATGATACCGATTGCTTATCCTGGCACCTTATAAGGAAAGGAAGAACCAATAAAATGAGAACTGCACTTTTCACGACTCTTGCTCCTTACTAAAATTAATAAGCTTTAATTGCATTAGAAATCGATAAAGCCATCGAGGCATTTTTTCAAGAAAAATAATCGCTAATTTCATGGGAATAGGAAAGATATAAAGCGGCATTTTTCGGTCCAGCGCCCTGATCATTCTTTTGCTGGCCTCCTCAGAAGATATCATGAAGGGCATGGGATGATCATTTTGCTGAGTTAAAGGCGTATCAATAAAACCAGGGCAAATGCAGCTGACATGAATTCCCTTTGGCCGAAGGTCTATGGAATAAGACTCGCAAAGCTTGATGACTCCGGCCTTTGAGGCCGAATAAGGTCCGGCTCCGGGAAGTCCCACCATTCCGGCGACAGATGCTACTGCAGCGATGTGACCCTGGCCCTTTTCCAACATAAATTTCAAGCAGCCTTCAAAGGTATATAAAACACCTAACAAGTTGGTGACGATAACCTCTTGTGCCAGAAAAAAATCCGGTTGCGAAGTTTTTGCTCCAACCGAGCGACCTGCGTTAGCAATAACTAAATCAATCCCGTCGCCGCAATTCCAAAATGAAGCTATGGCCGACAAAACTTCAGTGCGATTTTTAACATCTACTTGGTATAACCTAAGCTGCTGCATTTTTTGCCCAAGAGACAGGAGCTCCGAAGGTAACTTTTCCAAATTGCGACCGCATAGTCCTACCTGATCTCCACGCGCCAAATATCTTTTAGCAAGTTCCAGCCCAATCCCCGTAGTTCCCCCAGTGATAAAGATACGCATGCCTGCTCCAGAAATCAGCCGCAACAATTTTCGGCAGTTTTATTTTTAAAAAATTTATTATGCACAATTCTTTTAAGTGATTTTGCCATCAAAAACATCAATATCACTGCGCAAGCTAGCAGGAAATAGCTCTGGGTTACTTCTTGCGAATTTAAATTGGCAAACTGCCACTTAGGAACGGTGACTGAAAGCCAAGAATAGTAGTAAAAATCAACCAGGTAACTTGCGGCCAGGGCAGTTAAAGATACTGACATAAGATTAATAATCATTCCTCTGGTTCCAATAAATTTTCGTAGAACAACAAGATTGGTAATGTTGGTGGCCGGTCCACATAATAAAAAAATGACAGCTGCCCCAGGTGAAAACCCTGATATAACCAGAGAGGCCGCTAGCGGCGTACTGGCACTAGCACATATATAAAGAGGGATGCTGAAGGCCAAGACTCCTAATTTACCAGCAAAAGTTCCTGAAAAGGCCAGCATCTGTGAGTTAAAATTTGCTTGAATGAATGCCGACAGAAAAAATCCCAACAAGAGCCAAATGGCAATATCATCCAATAGGTCAAAAAAAGCGTAGTGTAATCCCATGAACAATTTTCGAATAAAAGCAGGACGATAAATATCTGTTTCTTTTTTTTCCCTTTGGCAGCAAGCCCCCCCCGCTTGAATTGACACAAGTTGATTATTTTTAAAGTTAAACATCTTTTGCATCACTCCGGCTGCCAAGGCAGAGATCAGTGCAAAAATCGGCCGTATGATGGCCATAAATGGATCCATAAAGGCCAAGCTCATACTGATGGAATCGACTCCTGTTTCAGGAGTTGCAATCAAAAAAACCGATGTTTCAGCAATACTTGCACCTTTTTTCTTGAGGGCAACAGCGGCAGGAATAATTGAACAACTACATAAAGGCAAGGGAATGCCCAAGGCCGCCAAATAAAGAAGATTGCTAAACTTATGACTTCCCAATCGTTTATTGATGAGTTGATTTGGCAAAAAAATATGAATCATTCCTGCCAACAATAGTCCTATCAGCAGATAGGGGGCCGATAGTAAAAATATGTTCCAAAAAGAAAGAAAATAGCTTTGCAAGATCTGCATCCCCTTATTATTAATACATGCCGTAAAAATGTCCATTTTTTCTGCTCAAGATCATCTTTTACAGCTAA